>FLNZ01003212.1_pt1 | contig 71018 bp, 58 predicted proteins | sample 1140391 | NCBI WGS metagenome assembly FLNZ01 (sample SAMEA3878171, study PRJEB12797) | bioreactor metagenome | biome: Moose rumen | place: Sweden | collected 2011-10 | reverse complement strand
GCTACTCCAAAATTTGGCATTTTGCTCGCTTAATCGTATCTTTGCAGGGTCGTGAAGCACTTTGTCTGCATTTTTATCCTTATTCTTTTGTCCGTCCGCACAACGAGTCGGGCACAGGATTCCCTTTCCCTTGCCAGTGAAGAGGCAAGACACGCCGACGCGAGGGTTCTGCCTCAGCAAATCCTTGTCCCTGCTGCCATGATTACCGTCGGAGCAGTTGCCGTGAGCAACAGTAGGCTGTGTGACATGAAAATGGATGTGCGAGATGCCTTCGAGCGTGGCAGAGGTTCACACCATAAGGCGAATGTGGAAACATGGCTCACGCTGTCGGCGCAACTGGGAGTGGTGGTGCTGGGAAGCAAGCCCAAGCACTCGTTTACCGACCGTATGTTGGTAAAGGCTACTTCCTATGCCTTGCTCTATGCCACCATGCCCGTCGTCAAGCGTTGTGTGCGCGAACCTCGTCCCGACGGGCACGGCAACCACAGTTTCCCTTCCTTCAAAACTGCCAACGCCTTTATGATGGCCGAGCAGGTGCGCGTGGAACGCGGTTGGGCGTGGGGCATGGGGATGTACACGTTCGCCGCCGGCATCGGAGTCTTGCAAATGTACAACGACCGTTGCTACATCAACGATGTGGTGGCTGGTGCGGGGATGGGCATTCTTGCCACTCACGCGGCTTATTGGCTGCTGCCGCTGGAGCGCCGTTGGTTTGGGCTTGACAAAAAGAAAAGGAACAGGGACATGGGGATGCTTCTTACGCCCACTTACGACTGCTCCACCCAGAGTGTGGGCGTAGCATTTACGGCGCAACTATAAGTGAGAGGGTAAGGGTGACCCCTCCTGACCTCCCCTGTAGGGGAGGAATAGCAGGGAGGAATATTTCCCTCCTACAGGCGAAGAAGGCCTTCAGATGATTGCCCTTAGGCAATCAGTACCTGATGAGGAGGTAAGGGTGACCCCTCCTGGCCTCCCCTGTAGGGAAGGAATAGCAGGGGGAATATTCCCCTCCTACAGGAGGGGTTAGGGGAGGTCACTTCAATTATCAATTATCAATTTTCAATTATCAATTAGCCGAAGGCAGGGGTGGGGTAAACAAGCAGCATGGTGTCATATATGGTGCAAGTGGTGCAAGTGGTGCAGGTATAATTATAAAAAATATAAATTTCGCGTACAAAAGTCAAAAGTCTATATCGATAGGCACTTTTGTATATAGTATTAAAAGTTATATAAACTACCTGCACCACTTGCACCACTTGCACCCCAAAATACCATATACCATCCCCCTCATCACTACCCAACCAATGCGGATTTAATACCCAATCATCGCATCATCATTGCTCCAATCAACGCAGATTTGATACCCAATCAACGACATATCATTGCCCATCCAACGCATCATCATTGCTCCAATCAACGTCGAATTGCAGTAAGCGATTTCGGTCAGTTCTTGTTACTGCCGCCGTCACCATATACTTCCAGGGACGGGAACGCAGCGCGTGGGGGCAGGTTGTCAAATAAGTCAGTTCACCAAGCAAAAACTGTAAAGTGGCTTAGGTGAAAGAAGTAAAGAATGTAAAGGTGGTTAGTTCACCAAACAAAGATTGCAAACAAATATAGTTAATCGCCTTTAAATGTGACAACGATTTTCAGGGATAGTCAAACTTTCTTTTGATAATAGTCGTTACTTTCATAGAATTTTGATACCTTTGCACCAAATTATTATAAATTGCAATATTATGGCTAATCTCAATCGCATAAAACTCGTTTTGGTTGAAAAGAACAAAACTGGCAAGTGGCTTGCAGAAGAACTTGGTAAAACTCCAAGTACTATAAGCAAGTGGTGTCAAAATACCATTCAACCAGACCTTTATACCTTGGAGAAAATTGCGAATCTCCTCGGTGTAGACAAAAGAGAACTTTTAACAGCATCAGAAAATCAACATAAAACAACAATATACCCATGATTGATATTATTGACAAGGAAAGAGCTATTCGCAGCATCGTTAGTAGTGCAGTAAAGTCTTATGCAAATGGCTTTTCAACTCGTCACCTCGCAGAAGTAGAGGACGAGAATGGTGTGATTAACATGAAGATCCATAATGTTTTTATTGCGGCTCTTGGTTCTGAAATTCAATACTACTCAGCATTGGCTCGCTCATTGGATAGTTCTTTGGGTAATATGCTTGAAAGTATGGCTATAAGCATAGCCGCATTGAACTACGAAGTGAGTCAGCACGTGGAAGGAACTTTGTATAATGAGCAGACCGATTATATTGCAGAACTGCTCGAACAATATAAGAGAAAAGAGAATAGACGTACTCCAAAAGCGTCAGACTATCGGGGCATTTCATTAAAGAGAGGTGCTGCTCATACAAAGCGTCACGAGAGTGACTATTATCTTGTTGATATAGAGACTGGCATGCACTACCTTATAGAACTTAAAATCGGTGGAGACCTCGACAATAAGAAAACTGCATAACAATGATAACTATTACATATCCAAGTGGAAGCATACGAACTTTCTCCAATCGCGATTTTGAACTTTTTCATAGTGAATTAGAACACATAATTGAAAATATCATCCTAAATATTGAGGAACCTTATAAGTCCTTCGTGTATGAAACCGATTGCCACGGTGAGATAGTAAATAAAGAATCAATAAATTTCATTATACAATGACAAAAGTAGATGCTATTGAGAAAGTGTTGGAGGATAATGGTGGTAGTGCATCACTACAAGTAATCTACAATAACATTGAGAAATATTATCCTACCGCTAAGGCGTCAAAGAATTGGACAGCTGGACTTCGTGGTGTCCTATATAGAGAATTATTTTGGGGAAATCGTTTTAAGAAAATCGGACTGAGTATTTATGCGTTGTCAGACTACGAAGTAGAAAGAACAAACAAATTAAAAAAAATACGTCGTCATTCACTCATGGAAGGTATGTGCATTGAATTGGGTAACTCCCAAGATTATGATACATTCACAGCAGATCCATCAACTATATATAGGGACAATACATTTCTCGGACACATTGCAAGTCTCTCTGACATTCCCCCATTTTCCTACTCCGAAATTTTGCATCAAGCAAAACTTATCGATGTCCTTTGGTTTAACAAATCCAAATTATCATTTCCTCAATATGCTTTTGAAATTGTAGATAGCATAGGAACACTTAACGGTGCATTAAACCGTTGCATACAACTTCATAACTTCCGAACAAAATTTTTTATCGTTGCACCTGAGGAACATCATGCAAAATATAATCAAACAATGGAATTAGAGATTTATCGTCAACGTAATTATTTGTTTGAATTCCTTTCATATGATAAACTTATAAATTCATACGATCGTTTGGTGAATGACAATTGTAATCTGAATTGGTTGAGATAAAAAATTGATTAGGATATAAAGGAGAATATCTAACATTCTCATCCATATTCAAGAGTTTTACAGCCTCCTTTTGTTGGAGGTGGTTCTGTATTTATGGGTATAGAATCTGATGAATATATTATTAACGATTTCTGCTCTGAATTAATAGAACTTTATCGTTCCATAGAAAAAAATGATAAAGAATTCTTTAAGTACGCAGAGATTATGGACGCATCATGGAATAATGCTGTTCAATTCTTTCAGTCAAAAATTCAATTAAAAGAGACATATGTAGGATATAGAAAAGGACTCATCGGCAAAAGTGAACTGAAAGAATTTGTTCATTCCTTCTGCCTAAATAACAAACAGGACATAATGGATATTATCGGTAACGATTTTGCATCTTTGCCCTGTGTGATAGTTGAGGAAATGGAAACTAACCTTTTCCGTAAAATGGTTCGCATGAGAGAACTTGAGATTGAAAAACACGAACTTCCTGACAAGGATTTAGATGACAATATAGAGACCGCAATCAAGAGCGCTGTGTATATGAATTATCGCTACCTTTACAACAGTAAGGATATTGTTGATAATAATCCAAAGTTACATTGTGCCCTTTTCTTCTTTATGCGAAACTATGCTTATAGTGGAATGTTTAGGTATAGTTCTAAAGGTGAATTTAATGTTCCTTACGGAGGAATTGCGTATAACAGCAAATTACTTAAAAAGAAACTGAATTACTACAAATCGAATGAGTTACGTGAACATTTCAAGAAAACCCAAATATACAATATGGATTTCGAAGATTTCCTTCGAACAATTAAACTGAATAAAAATGATTTTGTCTTTCTTGACCCTCCATACGACAGTGAGTTCAGTACCTACGCACAAAACGCATTTACACGAGATGACCAAAAACGTCTGGCTGATTATCTTATAAAGGAGTGCAAAGCCAAATGGATGCTAATCATTAAGAATACTGATTTTATCTTTAATCTCTACAATAAAGATGGTATAAAAATACGAACCTTTGACAAGGAATACGTTGTGAGCTTCATGAACAGAAATGACAAGAAAGTAACACATTTGCTTATAACAAATTATTGATATGCGTAGTGATAGAATAACAGAATCGGAGTTGGTGCTTCCAAGCTTGTATCTTATGTCCCTAAGTCCGACACCTTGTAATGGTCACGAACATTTTTGCATTCCTGAACAAACATATCATTGACCTGACGGATATGCTTCTGCATCTTGCCCAGCATCCACTTATGCTCTTGGTCAAACAAATCTTGCATCTTCTTCCAGTCAACATCAGCAACATTGACTGAAACCATTAACTTGTTCTTCAAATCCTGTCAATCTTTTGCAAGTACCAGATACACAATATCCTTTGTACGGGCAGAATATGCAGAAGAAACAAACTGGAAACAAAAATTTGAGAAACCGAATGATGATTTAAAAAAGTTGCAAAATTATTTGGCAGAGTGTGGGAAAGTGCGTAACTTTGCGATATCAAAATGATATCAAAACAAAATCCCTAAAACTATATAACTATGGAAAAGAAAGAAAAGAATTTCGAAGGAAGTGTATTGAACGGTTTCCTGATGCTGTTTGTCAATCTTGCACTGACAATAGGTAGCATAGCCTCGTTCATCTACGGCGTTGTATTGCTGGACGAAGGCGATGTATTAGGCGGTTGGCTGCTGGCACTGGGATGTGTGGTGCTGATAATTACCTTCTTCCTGTGGGCTGGTTTCATGATGCTGGAGCCCAACGAAGCACGTGTCATCACCTGGTTTGGCAAGTACGCCGGCACATTCTCCGAGGCAGGCTACTACTGGATTAACCCGTTCTATGGGACGAAGAAGTTATCACTCCGTGCCCGCAATCTGGATGCCGAACCCATTAAGGTGAATGACAAGGTGGGCAACCCTGTGATGATAGGCCTCGTGCTGGTGTGGAAACTGTGCGACACCTACAAGGCCCTGTTTGAGGTGGACACACAGACGATGGCCACTACGGCTCAGGGACAAGTAGGCACGGATGTGAAGAGTATCATGAACGCACTGGAGAAGTTCGTGCGTGTGCAGAGCGATGCCGCCCTGCGTCAGGTGGCAGGTCAATATGCCTATGACGACGAGGATGGCGGTGCAGGACAACTGACACTGCGCTCTGGTTCGGACGAGATTAACCAATTGCTGGAGCAGAAACTCGACGACCGTCTGGCACTGGCCGGTATTGAGGTAGTGGAGGCCCGCATCAACTATCTGGCATACGCTCCTGAGATAGCCGCCGTCATGTTGCGCCGCCAACAGGCTTCAGCCATCATTACTGCGCGGGAGAAGATTGTGGAGGGTGCCGTGTCGATGGTGAAGATGGCACTGGACAAGTTGTCGAAGGAGGCAGTTGTGGAACTGGACGACGACAAGCGTGCCGCCATGGTCAGCAACCTGCTCGTGGTGCTCTGTGGCGACGACTCGGCTCAGCCCGTCGTGAACACAGGAACGCTGAACCATTGAAAAACAGAAGAACATGAAACGCTACGAGTATAAAACCGTGAAGGCCTTTTGGAGAGCCGAGCGGAAACTGAATCAACTGGGATATGACGGCTGGGAACTAGTGGCTGTGGACAACTCGACCATGTACCTGCGCCGCGAATACGAAGATTGATGGCACAGACAGAGAACAAGAACAAGAGTTTCATCCTTCGCATCGACTCGGCCACAATGTCCGCCATCGAAGCGTGGGCTGCCGATGAGTTTCGTTCCACCAATGGGCAAATCCAATGGATTATAAACGAAGCACTGAGAAAATCCGGCCGACTGCCCAAGCGTAAATCAATGTAAAAAGGGGGGGAGCAAATGGGGTTCCCGAGCCGATGGAATGTACTTTCTCGGTCAATCGACATAGAACACAAGTAAAACTTTTTGGAAAACTTTTGGTATAACGCCAAACACTTAAGGCATTATGTTTTAAGTGTTTGGCTTTTTGTTTTGGAAAACTTTCATTTTTCACAAATAATTCTTGTGTTTTATTTTGGTTAATTCAAATAAGTGTCTTAACTTTGTAATCGATTTCGCGATGCGACTTTCCCAAAGTGCATTTTCATACATATTTAAGGTAAAAAAATAATACTAAGAAAAACTATGTTCGTACTTAAAAGAGACGGCTCACAGGAGGAGTTCAACAGAGCCAAAATCAAGAATGCCATCATCGGGGCATTTCAGTCAGTGTCCGACCTGGACGATGAGAAAATCAAAAGCGTAGCCACCGACCTTAGCGAAAGCATTTCGGTAAGGGACGGATTCACGGTGGAGGAAATCCAAAACCGTGTGGAAATGGCGCTGATGCAGAATGGTTACTACCAGGAGGCAAAGTCGTATATCCTTTATCGTCAGCGACATGCCGAGGCACGCTTCATCAAGGAGCGCATCGATTACATGAACGAATACAGCCAGACGGCCGACAATGCCGCCACGGCCAGTGAAACCGATGCCAACGCCAACGTGACGATGAAGAACGTTGCCAATCTGGAAGGCGAGGTGTACAAGACCACTAACCGCGTCATCCAGCGCCAGAGAATGAAGGATAAGTTGAACCAGATGTTCCCCGAGGTTGCAAAGCAGTACGAACAAGACCTTAACCACCATATCATCTACACCCACGACGAAGCCAGCACTCCCGTGCTCAAGCAATATTGCATGGCAGTCAGCCTCTACCCCCTGATGACCGAGGGCGTGGGCAACATCGACGGCGTGACCCCTGGTCCGCCAAACGACCTCCAGTCGTTCTCCGGTCAGATTACCAACCTGACTTTCCTCCTGTCGTCTCAATGTAAGGGTGCTGTAGCCTTCGGCGAATACTTTGTAGTACTGAACTATTACATCATCAGCGAGTTCGGCCCCAAGTGGTACGACCACATGGATGAGGTGGCCACCACAGGATGCTGCCTGCAGCAGCGCACCATCCGCGACCATATCATCAAGGCATTCAAGCAGTTTGTGTGGGGCATCAACCAACCCGCCGGCAACCGCTCGTACCAGTCGCCCTTTACGAACGTATCGTACTACGACCACACCTATTTCCAGTCCCTCTTTGCCGACTTCTGCTACCCCGACGGCACAAAGCCCGAATGGAAGGCAGTGGACACGTTGCAGAGGATGTTTATGAAGTGGTTCAACAAGTTGCGTCTGAAGCAGGTACTTACCTTCCCCGTAGAAACTATGGCTATGGTATATGACCCCGAGACCGGCGACATCGTGGACAAAGACTATAAGGAATTTACTGCCGAAATGTATGCCGAGGGACATAGTTTCTTCACCTACATCTCCGACAGTGCCGACTCTCTGGCATCGTGCTGCCGACTGAAGAACGAGTTGACGGAGAACACCTTCAACCCCACCAGCGGTCTGACGGGTGTCATGACAGGTTCGTGCAACGTCATCACGCTGAACATCAACCGCATCGTACAGGATGCCAAGCGCATCGTCAACGGCACCGAGGGCGATCACGATTTCTCTGCCTTCCTGCGCCTCTACCTGACCAACATCCTGGAGCGCGTCTATAAGTACCATATTGCCTACAAGACCATGCTCTATGAAATGGAAGACCGCGGCATGTTTGCAGCCTCCAACGGCGGTTACATCTACATCTCGAAACTCTACTCCACCATCGGCATCAATGGTCTGAACGAGGCCGCTCGCTTCCTCGGACTGGAAGTAGGCAACAACGAGGAGTACATCAAGTTCCTCCAGCTCATCCTCGGTACCATCAAGGAAGAGAACAAGCGCCACTCCGTCAAGGACAAGAAGAAGCCCTTCCTCTTCAATTCAGAAGTTGTGCCTGCCGAAGGCCTGGGCGGCAAGAACTACCGTTGGGACAAGGAAGACGGCTACTGGGTGCCCGAGGACGAGAACCTCTACAACTCGTACTTCTACGATGCGCACGACGACACCCGCGTATTGGACAAGTTCATCCTCCACGGTCGCCAGACCTACCAATACACCGACGGCGGTTCAGCCCTGCACTGCAACCTTCAGGACCACCTGTCGAAAGAACAATACCTGAAACTCATCGACTTCGCCATCCAGAACGGTACGTCGTATTTCACCTACAACATACCCAACTCGAAGTGCGAGGATTGCGGTCACATCATCAAGAAGCCCATCGATGTATGTCCCTGCTGCGGCTCCACAAAGATTACCCAGTACACCCGCATCATCGGCTACCTGCGCCCCATCCCTGCCTTTGGCAAGGACCGCCAGTTGGAAGCAGCCAAGCGCACATACAGTTGCAACCTGGGATGAAGTTCGCAGATGTAAAAGAAGTATTTGCCGAAATTCCTGACGAAATCACCCTCGCCATAAGCATTAGCGGCTGCCCCATACAGTGTAAGGGATGTCACAGCCAATATCTATGGGAGGATGTCGGACAGGAACTTTCCACCGAGGTGCTCACCAACCTGCTAAGGGAGCACCTCGGTGTTTCTTGCGTCTGCCTGATGGGGGGCGACCAAGACCCTAAAGAGGTGAACCGTCTGGTGCGACACATCAAGGAGAACAGCCGCGTGCGTACTGCTTGGTACAGCGGGCGCAAGGATTTGGATGCAGGTGTGGAACTGCAAAACCTGGACTATGTGAAACTGGGACCTTGGATAGCCGAACGCGGTCCGTTAAGTGCACCTGGCACCAACCAGCGGTTTTATATGGTGAAACACGAAGGAGGCGCACACACCTTGGTTGACCAGACATCGCGCTTCTGGAAGAGGTTTTAGCACGGCACGTTCACATTACCTATAATCATAAGAGCGGCATAAAAGTAAGAGCGACCTCCCATGCGGGAAGTCGCTCTTACTTTACGTGGTGTCACCAGGAATCGAACCGGGGACACAAGGATTTTCAGTCCTTTGCTCTACCAACTGAGCTATGACACCATCGCCTAATGCGGGTGCAAAGGTACGCACTAATTTCGAAATGACCAAACATTTTATAAAAAAAATGAAATAATTTGTATATATACATTTATTGCACTATCTTTGTGCTCGCTTTGAGAAACAAAGCCTTCGGATAGTAGCGCAGTTGGTAGCGTACCACGTTCGGGACGTGGGGGTCGGGAGTTCGAGTCTCCTCTATCCGACTTCCAAGAGGCTAAGACGAAAGGCAAAGAGCCATATCCCTGACGATTAGTCGCTTGTCCTATAAATTCAGGCTATGGACCGCACAGAAACTCCGCATTGGTTTGCCATGAGGGCCACTTACCACCGTGAAATGAAGGCCTATGACGAACTGACAGAGTCCGGCATCGAGGTATTCATCCCCATGCATTGGACGAAGAAGAAGGTAGGTCTGCGCATGAAGTTGGTACAAGAGCCTGCCGTGAGAAGCCTGATTTTTGTACGGTGTTCCCAACCTTTCATCCAACAGTTTAAGCTCAAGCGTCCCTGGTTGCAATACCTTTGCAACATGCCCAGGAATGGTATTCGCACTCCCATCATCGTCCCCGACGAACAGATGGCTGACTTTATTCGTGTGTCCACGGAAACAGATGAGGTGGAATACATCGACATTGAGACGGAGACATTGGCACCTGGCACACCCGTGCGCATTATCGGCGGTTCCTTTGAAGGAATGCGTGGAACATTCCAACGCGTGCAGGGACACCGCAACCGCCAATTCATCATCAAGATAGAAGGCGTATTGGCTCTGGTGCTGAACATACATCCAAGTCTGGTAGAGCCTATCCGTGAAACCACACACAGAAGTTAATCCCTATAAAGCAAAAACCTCTATACACTAAGCATGAACAAGAAGATAGCAGTCGCAGGCACTGGATATGTGGGACTCTCCATAGCAACCTTGCTGGCACAGCACAACCAGGTGAAGGCCGTGGACATAGTTGCCGAAAAGGTAAGTCTCATTAACCAACATAAGTCCCCCATACAGGACGAATACATAGAGAAATACCTTGCAGAGAAGCCCCTCAACCTTGTTGCCACACTGGACGGTCGCGAGGCTTACCGCGATGCAGAGTTTGTAGTCATTGCCGCCCCTACGAACTACGACCCCGTGAAGAACTATTTCGACACGAGTCATGTGGAGGAGGTCATAGAGTTGGTAATGGAGGTCAATCCACAGGCTATCATGATTATCAAATCAACCATACCTGTGGGCTACACGGAGAGCGTAAGGCAGAAGTTCGGCACAGAGAACGTCCTCTTCTCACCCGAGTTTCTGCGCGAGTCGAAGGCTCTGTATGACAACCTCTACCCCTCGCGCATCATCGTCGGACGCCCCGAGGGAGACGAACGACTGGACAAGGCGGCACACGAGTTTGCCCAGTTGCTTCAGGAGGGAGCCTTGAAGCAAGACATCCCCACCCTATTCATGGGACTGACCGAAGCCGAGGCAGTGAAGCTCTTTGCCAATACTTACCTGGCGTTGCGCGTCAGTTACTTTAACGAATTGGACACCTATGCCGAGAGCAAGAACCTCAGTACACAGGACATCATACGCGGCGTGAGCCTCGACCCCCGCATAGGTGAGCACTACAACAACCCCTCGTTTGGCTACGGCGGTTATTGCTTGCCTAAGGACACGAAGCAACTGCTGGCCAACTACGCCGACGTGCCGCAGAACATGATGACTGCCATCGTGGAGTCGAACCGCACCCGCAAGGACTTCATTGCCGACCGTGTGTTGCGAATGGCAGGTTACTATGACTACTACAATCGCGGCGATTACTCTCCTGACCATGAACGGCACTGCACCATCGGCGTATATCGCCTGACCATGAAGTCGAACTCCGACAACTTCCGCCAATCGTCCATACAGGGAGTGATGAAGCGCGTGAAGGCCAAGGGTGCAGAAGTCATCATCTACGAGCCCACGCTGCCCGACGGCAGCACATTCTTCGGGAGCCGGGTGGTGAATGACCTTGACCAGTTCAAGCGCGACTCGCAAGCCATCATTGCCAACCGCTACGACAGTTGCCTCGACGACGTGCGCGACAAGGTCTATACCCGCGATATCTTCCGCAGGGACTGACACGAAGTACAGTTCAGAAGCACACAGGAGCATCATTATCGGAAAACGATGAGTTCGCTGAAGGAGAAAACGGCCCACGGCCTCATGTGGGGCTTGATCAGCAACGGAACGTCTCAGTTGTTGAATGCCATCTTCGGCATCATGTTGCTCCAGCGCCTTACCCCTGGCGACTACGGCAAGGTGGCCATGCTCATGATTTTCACCAGCATTGCGGGCACCGTACAGGATTGCGGCTTCCGCATCGCCCTGTGCAATCTGGGCAAGCCCACCCACCGCGACTACAATGCCGTATTTTGGTTCAACATCGGCATGTCCGCCATTCTGTTCACCGCCCTGTTTCTTGCCGCGCCCCTCATCGCACGGTTCTACCACGACGAAAGCCTCATCTGGCTTGCACGCTTCCTTTTCCTCGGGCTATTTATCTCCAGTCTCGGCATTCTGCAACGCGCCTATATGTTCATAAACCTGATGAACAAGGAGATTGCCGTTATGAGCATTGTGGCACTGGTGATATCAGGCTCGGTGGGTGTCACCATGGCGGAATTGGGTTTTTCCTACTGGGGCTTGGCCACACAGCAAGTGCTCTTCATCCTGGTGGCGGTCGTTGTGGCATGGATATACTCCCCTTGGCGCCCCACATTGGAAATAGACCTTAGGCCCGCATGGAAGATGTTTGCGTTCAGCAGCAAGATATTGGCCACCAACATTTTCTACCATCTCAATTCACATGCCTTCAGTGTGTTGCTCGGCAGATTCTACGGCGACCATTCCGCAGGTGTGTATTCCAACGCCCGCAAGTGGGACGACATGGGCATGAACACCGTCAATGGCATGGTGCAGGACATAGCGCAACCCGTGCTCACCCGCGTGCGAGACGACAAGGAACGATACCGGCATGTCTTTCGCAAGATGCTGCGCTTCGTGTGCTTCATTTCCTTCCCTGTCATGTTAGGCATAGGACTCACTGCCCGTGAGTTCATAGTCCTGACGGTGGGCGACAAGTGGCTGGAGAGTGCCACGCTGCTGAGCATGCTCTCGGTGTATGGTGCGTTTTACCCCATCACCACACTGTATTCCAACCTCACCCTCAGTCAGGGTCGCTCCGACATCAACCTGTGGAACACCGTCGTCCAATGTGTCCTCGTGTGGATAGGCCTTATTGCGCTCCACACCTATGGCATTCGCACGATGGTCATCTTCTTTATCTCCATCAACCTTCTGTGGCTCTTTGTCTGGCAGGGCATAGCCCACAGGCTGGTGGGCCTCCGTTTGTGGGATGTCTTGCGCGACGTGGTTCCCTTCCTTGTGTTCACGGTCTTGGTGATGGGGGCAACCTGGTGGCTGACGCGCGGCATAGAGAACCTCTGGCTGCTGCTTATTGGCAAGATAGTGACAGCGGCTGTGCTTTACGCAGGAATCATGTGGGTGAGCGGTGCCCGCATCATGCGCGAAAGTTATGACTACATATTCCACAGGCACCATGAATAAGCGACTGGAGTGGTTAGACGCCATGCGCGGGCTGACGATGATACTCGTCGTGGCGTATCACGTAGCGCAGATGTCGTTCGGGGTGAACGAGAAGACCAGCACTTCGCTGCCTTTCCTTATGCTCTTCCGTATGCCTTTGTTCTTCTTCGTCAGCGGTTTCCTTGCCTACAAGGCAAACTTTGAGTGGACATGGCCCAACGCTTTGCGTCTGACGTGGAAAAAGGTGAAGATACAGGTCTTGCCGGCATTCCTGTTCCTGTGCATATTCATCGTGCTGCGCCGAAGCGACTTTGGCCCGGCCTTCGAGCACTCCATGCAGAGCCCATTAAAGAGCGGCTACTGGTTTACATGGGTGCTGTTGCACATGTTCATCGTTTACTATCTTGCGTGCATGTGGCAACGACGGGTCGGCACCAGGTACAGGCACTCCGTCATCTGGGTCTTGTTCTTGCTGAGCCTCCTTGCCTACGAGACGCTGTACCTGCCCCACTATTTCACCTACCCCCAGACGGCGTTCTTCCGCTACTCGAGCCTCGCCAAGACCATCAACTTCCTGCCTTTCTTCCTCTTTGGCAACCTGACGCATCGCTATTGGGCTCAGGTGCAGCGCGTGTTCGACTCGAGGTGGTTCTATCCCCTGCTCATGCTTGTGGCATTCGTCTCGTGCGCCGAGTTCTTCCGCTGGCACACGTTGCGCTTCGAGTGGACAAACTTGCCTCGCACGGTGGCCATGTTTTCCCTGCTCACCCTCGTCGTTATGTTCTTCCGCCACTATCAGGAGTGGTTTACCCAAGACAAGGCAATCGGGCGCTCGTTGCAATACATCGGTGTGCGCACACTCGACATTTACCTCATCCACTACATCCTGTTGCCCAAGTTGCCGCAAGTGGGCGTGTGGCTCAACACCAACCGTCCCAACTTCGTAGCGGAAATAGTCGCCTCCTTCTCCGTCGCCCTTGTCGTCATCGCCTTCTGCCTGCTCGTCAGCCAGATGCTCAGGGTGAGTCCCCTGTTCCGCAAGTATCTTTTCGGCAGAAGTTAAGGGGGGATTCGGAAAAGTCAGACAAAGTTTGCTTTTTCGCGCACTTAATCGTATCTTTGCGGTGCAATATGGCATTTACCCATACAAAACATATACAGCATACGATGGATTACATGGAGCCTTTGAAGGACGCGATGATGGAAGTGCTGAAGTACACCATCCGTTTGTGCGAAGACAACGGCCTGCGCTATTTCGCCTACGGAGGCACCTGCCTGGGAGCCGTGCGCCACAAGGACATCATCCCCTGGGACGACGATGTGGACCTGCTCATGCCCTACGAGGACTACAAGAAACTGCTGTCGCTCGACGCGGCCTTCAGCGGTCCCGACTATGGGCTTTTCAGGATAGAGACACCAGGATATTATTTCCCCTTCGCCAAGATATACGACAAGCACACTACGCTATGGGAGCGGTACGACATTCCGTTCGTCATAGGTGCCTTTGTCGATATCTTCCCCCTCTATACCACAGACATGGAAGACAAGGCGGAGATAGACGCCACGAGGAAACAATTCCTGCATCGGGTAGAGCAGTTCCAACATGCCAACCAGCGTTATCCCCTCACGCGGTTCGTGGACAATGTACGGCATGCCCACCTGCGCGGATTGCTGAGGAACATTCGCCGGAACCTCACGACAAGCAAGTGTGAGGCATACAGACAGGACTACGAGCAGTTCGAGTCGCGGATGCATGTGCCCGAGGGACGCTTGCTTGTGAGCTATGCCAGCGACCGCTACGGCGTGGAGATATTTCAACCCGAGTGGTTTGCCGACTACGCAGAGATGCCCTTCCGCGACATCCAGATACGAGTGCCCATAGGGTGGGATGCCTATCTCAGGCACGTGTTCAACGACTACATGCAACTGCCGCCCGAGGACAAAAGGGTGTCGGAGCACCGCAAATACTACCTCAACCTGCGGGAAGGCCTGACGCTGGACGAGGTGAGACACAGGCTTCGCCAGGGAGAAAAGTGTGTCTGCTGACGAAGCACAGTAATCTTTGGCACGGAAGCACAGTAATCTTACCGACCGAAGCATAGTAATCTTAGACACGGAACATTAGTAATCTTTGGCACGACGGAATAGTATTCCACCACACGACGAAATAGTATATAAGGAGGCTATGAAATACTATATTGACGCACGGAACAAAAGCACGCTGGGAGTGACCTACTACGACGCGTGCTCCAAGCCCCATGCCGATGCCGAAGCCATCGCACTGAACCTGGGGTTCGAGCCGCGCTATCTCCTGGGCAGCCGCCTCTCGAAGTTGGGGCAACCCATCTGGAAGAAAGTCCTCCTGCACGCCTACAATCTGTGGCACGCGTGGGATGTCCGCCGTCAAGCCAAAGCGTTGCGCCAACTCCACGACAGCGACATCTTCCTGCAATACGGCTTTACCACCGAGGCCATGTTCGATGTGGTGAGGATGCTAAGGAAGCAGGGCAACCGCATCATCCTGCTCATTCACGACCTCGAGACCTTCCGTTTCGAGGGGCGCAACAAAGCGGAGTTGGAACTCCTAAGTAACGTCGATACCCTCATCGTGCACTCCATGCCCATGCGCAACCGCCTGTTGGAACTGGGCTTCAAGGGCAGGCTTATCGTGCTGCAGTTCTTTGACTATCTCATTAACGACGACGATAACGTCATCGACAACGATAACCTTACCCCCGACGACGACCTTGACGACGGGCAGATAAACATTGTCTTTGCGGGCAACCTCAGCAAGAGCGAATTCGTGAAGAAACTACCCTCGCTGCCCACCCACCCCGACCTCCGCTACCACCTCTACGGGCTCCACGACGGCACGCTCACTACCAGCGACCATGTCCTGTACAAGGGTGTGTTCGAGAACAACGATATCGCCGCCATCGAAGGCAACTGGGGCCTGGTGTGGGACGGCGATAGCCTGGACACCTGTTCGGGCGTAACCGGCGAGTATCTGCGCATCAATGCCCCCTTCAAGTTCTCGCTTTACCTGGCCAAGGGGCTGCCCGTGATTGTGTGGGAGGAAAGCGCGATGGCGCACTACGTGGAGGAGTATGGGCTGGGCATCAAAGTAAGGTCGCTGGACGAGGTACGCGACGCGATTGCCGCCCTCTCGGAGGAAGAGCGGAAAAGGATAGAAGACAATGTGGCCACATGGTCGGGTCGCGTGAGAAAGGGCGAAATGCTGGCACACGCGCTACGAATGGCCCTTCACGATGGGAACAAACTGTGAACAGCAATGAAACTGGCATTCCTCATATCCGCACACACCGATGCTCCTCAGTTGGCAAGGCTCGTCAAGGCCCTGCCCGCCAGTTCCATCTTCTACATCCACATCGACCAGAAGGCAGAACTCAGTGTCTTTGAGCAGGCACTAAAGGGCGACGACCGCGTGCGCTTCCTTGCCCATCGGGTGAATGTCGTGTGGGGGAGCCTCAACGAGGTGGAATACCAGATGGAACTCATCAGGGCGGCCCTCAACGAAGACACGCACTTTGACTACCTCGTCACACTGAGCGGCATGGACTACCCCCTGTGGAGCAAGGAACGAATCACCGCTTTCTTCCAGGAAGCCAACGGGCAGGAATACCTGTGCGGCACGGACATCACCTGGCAGGACCGCCCGTCGCGCCTCTATCGGCAATACAGGTTTCTGGCACAAAAGCCCTGGAAAAACGGCTCGCTGAAAAGTAAGTTCCGCGTGGCACTACGCCATCTCATCTCTGCCGCAGGCATTCGCAAGCCCCTCAAGTTCAAGGCGGGCGGAAAGGAATACCGCTTGTACAAGGGTGCCGCCTGGTGGGCCATCACCCCTGGGCTCGCCTCCTTCGTGCTGAAGCAATGGGACGAGAACGAAGCCCTCGTCAAGTACTTCCGCACCAGTTTCTGCCCAGCCGAGACCTTCATCCAGACGGTGGTCTTCAACTCGGAGCGGAAGGCCCGATGCCTCGAACAGGCAGGCGCGTGGGAAAGCCTCGAGGCACTCACGCCCCTGACATACATATACTACCACCCCGTCATCAAGACGCTCACCGAGGAGGACTACGATGCCCTCATGCACAGCCACAAGATGTTTGCCCGCAAACTACAGAGCGGCGTGAGCGAAGGCTTGATAGAAATGATTGACAACTCCAAAACCTCATAACCTCAAACCCCAAGACCTATGTATAACAATCGAGTAGTGGTTTACACATCGGGAACTTTCGATATGTTCCATTCCAATCATCTCAAGATGATAGAGTACGCCCGCGGATTGGGCGACACACTTATTGTCGGCGTCAGCACCGATGAACTTGTGTGCTCCTACAAACGGCCGCCCATCATCCCCTTCGAGGAGCGTATTGCCATAGTCAAGGCACTCAAACACCCCGACATCGTCATTCCCCAGCACTCGCTCAACCACGCGGAGTTGGTAAAGAAACTGAACATCGACGTCTTTGTCGTGGGCGACGACTGGACAGGCAAGTATGACTACCTGAAGGAACTGGGCGTCACGGTGTTCTACTTCCCCTATGGTCAGGGCGTGAGCAGCACGAACATCAAGAAGGAAATCGTGGAGCGATACGACGAGATTAAAAGTAAGATTGACCACCAGCCTAACCCCGACATCAAGCGGGATTAGTTTCCATAGGATTAAAGCATTATGAAGAAGGCTCTGGTTGTGGGCGGCAGCAACGGCATCGGACTCTCTGTAGCCTTGTGCCTCGCCCAAGATTACGAGGTGACGGTCATCGATAAGGTTGCCCCCGAACCAATCTGGAAAGACAAGTTGCACTACGAGGCTTTCGACCTGACGAATAGTGACTACAGCCTCTTCGACCGCCATGCCGATGCCGGCGTGGTAATGATTACCGCAGGCTTTGGCCGTTTGGCTTTGTTCCAGGATATCGAGGAGGACATGATAGACAAGTATTTCGCGGTCAACACGATTCCTGCCCTCCGCATCATCAAGCACTTCTATCCTCGTCTGCTGGGGTGCGACGACTTCTACTGCGGCGTAATGGGCAGCATTGCGGGCTTCATGTCCTCGCCCTTCTTCTCAGTATATAGCGCCACGAAGGCCGCACTGAAGGTGTTCATAGAAAGCGTGAATGTGGAACTGGAAAAGGCAGGCTCCACCAACCGCATACTGAATGTTTCGCCAGGCTCCATCAAGGGCACCCACTTCAACGGCGGCAAGCAGAACGACACGGAATCTACGATGCCGCTGGCGCGTGACATCGTGCGCCACCTGCTGGCAAAGGACGATTTGTTCATCCCACAGTATGACGAGGTGTTCCACAAAGTATTGGAACGATACCATCAGGACTTCCGTGCGGAAGGCAGACATAGTTACGACTATAAAGCGGAAAGCGGGAGGATCAAGTGATGCCTCCCTTTTTTCATGCCTTCTTCTCCCATCGTCCGCTCAGCCACGGCACGCGCTCGATGTAGGGGACAAGCCAGGCGCACAGGCCAAAGATGATGGGGATGAGCACCAGCACCTCGTCGTATCTGTGATAGATACTGCGCCCGAAACATAGGTGCATGTATTTGTAGTAATACAACATCGGGTAGTGGCTGACGAAGAACACCATCGAGTGCTGACCAATGAAATTGATGACGGGCACACGGGGCATTTCCACCGCAATGAGCAAGCCCGACAATCCACAAAGAATCATAGTAATGTTGATGACCGTGGCTATCGGATTTCCCTCGAAGCGGTTACTTGCCATCGTGTAGGAGCAATCGTGGAACACGACGTTGCCAACCACGAAGAGCAGTATCAGGCATACCGAGATGCTGATGGAGGTCTGCGGTTTCCAAGCGTCCAGCAACCTGCGCCACACGCGCCCGAGTTCAAAGAAGAAGATACCCATGAACACGTTGTTGAGGCTCATCCAAAGGGGGTTCTTCAATGTGAAAAGCCAGTAACTGATGAACGGGAACGTAAAATACACCAGCGACGACCATTTCTGCACGCCCGGGGAACACTTGGCAAGGGCCTGATGCCGCCATTTCTCCAGAAAATGGATAGCAATGTATGCCGAAAAGAAACTGAAGAGAAACCACGTAGGCAAGTTGCCGTAGAAACTGCTGTTCGACCAGATGTGCGACCACTCAAGCGGCTCTATGGGGTGCTTGTACTTATCGATGAGGAAGGGAAGAAACGAGAAGTATATGACTCCGCCAATAAGTCCCGTCGTCAGGTAAGGTATCAACAGACGCTTGGCCTTCTCACGACAATACTCGCGACTCGGCCCCAGGACACTCTTGTTGAAGTATCCCGCCTTGAAGAAGAAAAACGACATGAAGTAGTATGTCCACTGCATCACCTCCTGCCACCACTCGTCTTCTGCATGACCGCAAAAGTTCATGATATGCTGGCTGACCATACGGATGATGCAGATGCCGCACAAGAAATCAAAGGCGTGATTGCGTGGTTTCATCATCGCAAAGTTACAAATAATTTTTCAATTCCTGTTTCTTATTTCTTAATTTATTCGTAAATTTGTTGCCATGGAACTTGCACCTGTAGCCCTCTTCGTTTACAACCGAGCCGACAACACCCGTCGTACACTACAAGCACTGGCCGCTAACACACTGGCCCGCGAGACTGAGGTGTATGTCTTCAGTGACGGGGGAAAGGACAAAGTTTCGTGGGCACTGGTCAAAGAGGTCAGAAGGGTCGTAACGGACTTTGCCGGGTGCTTTGCCTCCCTGACATTGGTGGAGCGGCCCGAGAACTTCTACCTGGAACGAAACATCACGGAAGGCATAGGCCAAGTATTCAAACAACATGACCATATTATCGTTCTGGAGGACGACATCGTCACTTCGCCCTATTACCTCCAATACATGAACGACGCATTCGAGATGTATAAGGACATGCCGAGCGTGATGCACGTCGCCGGATTCACGAACCTGGCACTCGACGACACACCTTTCTATTTCACGCCGCACATGAGCGGATGGGGATGGGGCACATGGCGCGACCGCTGGAACAACCATTTCCGTCACTACACATCACGCGAGGAAGCGCTCAAAGGACTCACCGACGACGACCTCGATGCCATTCAGTACGGTGGGGTGTTCCGTTGCCTTCAGAGCCTCGACAAGCATCCCATCCCCTGGGACATCTGCTGGGAACTGGCCATTTATCGTGCCCACGGCCTTTGCCTGACCCCGGGGAAAACGATGGTGCGCAACATCGGACTCAACCAGGGCACACATTTCCGTTCGTGGAGCATACTGCAACACTATGAGTTCGACCGTGAGCCTCAGCAACAGCCATTGCTCCTCACACGCATAGCCAATCCACAAAAGAACGAACACATCGAAGCCCTCTTCTCCCAAGCCATCACTGATTGGGGCATTCGCTACACCCTCCTTGGCCGCATCATCCGCCGCATCTACAAAATGGGAAAATGAGAGAACGCCGAAGGGGGTCGCGAGCGAATAGCGAGAACGAAGTGGCAATGAAGTGGCAATGGACAATGGTGACCTCCCCTACCCCCTCCTGTAGGAGGGGAATATTCCTCCCCTACAACAGGGGAGGCGAAGAAGGCCTTTAGATGATTGCCCTTTGGCAATCAGTGCCTGATGAGGGGAGCAATCTATGATTGCAACGGAGGACAGGAGGGGTCATCCAGAGCAGAGGGAGGTCAGGAGGGAACCAAATCTTTCAACTTTCAACTCACTTGATTACTCTACAAAGGTGTGGAAGGAATGGGGGACAAGCGTCTGCGCGAGGAACTTTCGCCCGAGACGGATGCTGATGATGCGAGGCTCATCGGTGAGGTTAGCAGCAATGACGATACGCCGCCGGTCGGGCCGACGGAAGACAATGGTGGGGGTGCCCCCAGTCTGCTCGCGACTGGCATAGGCAAGCACTTGGCTGCCAGGCTCGACGAAGTGGGAAAAGTGCTTGACCGCGTAGAACTCAGGGGTGTAGCGATGGCTGCGGTCGGTCGAGTTCACTTGGATGAGGGCGTTCTGTCTCCATCCCCAGGGGCTCTGCCCATTATCGCAAAGGATGAAATTCCAGATAAAATACTCGTCACAGCCTCGACCGATGTAGTCGCAAAGGAGGTGGAAGGTGTGCTCGCCTGCTGGCCAGTTCATGCTGCCGTTGCCGCATTCGCTCTCCGTGCTCACCAGATGCAGGTCGGGATAGTGCTCCCGCATATAATCCAGATTCTCACGCCCTTCCCACTGGAAGCCAAGGCCGAGAACCTCATCCTTCAGTTCCTCGACGATTCGCTGCACGTAGTCCTGCCGGTTGGTGTTGAACGTGCCCAAGTAGAGCGCGACCTCGGGATGGAGCCTGCGAAGCGTGGGACCGAGATAATCGCGATTGAAGCGGACGGTGCCCTCTGCCGTCCAGGCACAGCCCGGGTATGGCGTATAGGAGTAGGCCTCGTTCTGGTACATCACCATATTGATGGGTATGCCCTCCTCGCGGTAGAGGTCGATGAAGCGGCAGAACATATTGGCGTAGGCCTGCAGGTATCGCGGGTCTTGGATTATGTAGTTCTGCGAGGCCAGCCGACGGGGGAATACTCCCTTGCGCTCGCCAAGGAACTGCATCTCGCTGGGGTCGGGCTGTCCGCCGTCGTCGAAGAGCAGATAGTCCTTCTCCTTTGCCTGTGTGTTCCACTGGCTGCTTACCACACAATATTCGTTATTAATCTTCATCCACGCCGGAGGACTCCACGGCGAGACCCAGAAGGTCAGTGCAGGCTGGTACTTCTGCGCCTTCTTAATCAGTCGGACGACGTTCTTCTTGTCGTGCTCGATATTGAAGTTTTTCAGTGCAAAGTCACCATTCACCGTGTCACACGAATACCATCGGCGACTGTAGTCGTTGGCGTTCATCGTCAGTCGTCCGCGTGTGAAACGCAGGTCGCCGTCGGGGGCGAAAAGGCGGCGCATCACCTCCTCCTGCTCGTCGGGCGTGAGAAGTTCCAGGGCATCGAGATCCAGTTCGTTGAAGCACGTGCCCCATGCGCGGAACTCATGCCCTCGCTCCTGGTCTGTCACGGTGAGCGTGGGCTCGGCGACTGCCTTGCCACTGAGCGATACCTGCTTGCCCTTCTGCCAAGGCTGGGCATCGGTGGTGACGTAGTGAGTAAAGGTCTGCGACTGAGTACAATTAAGAATGAAGAATGAATAGTGAAGAATGAAGAAAAGGCGTTTCATGCTTTAACGATTATATAGATTAAGGATTGGGGAGAACAATCTTCCGCCCCCAACGTACAAAAATGCCGTAGCGAGAGTTCTGGACGTGATGGCCGCATTGCTTACGAGGGCAAAGATACGAATAATCGAGCGAAATATCAAAATTATTTGGTATTTCGCTCGATTTGCACTATCTTTGAACTGCTTTCTTAGATACTCCCGCTCGGATTTCCTCAAATAGATTTGTGAAATCACTCGCTTATTCGTATCTTTGACCCATAAATATAAGAAAGGGAAAAAGGAAAAGGTCGTTGTAAATCATAAGAATGCGCGTACTGATAGTGAACACCACAGAACGGACGGGCGGCGCAGCCATTGCCGCCAACCGACTCATGTATGCCCTGCGGAAGGAGGGCGTGGAGGTTACGACAGCCTGCCGAAGCAAGGGTCTTTCAACGTTCAACTTCTACTGGGAAAGGTTGCGTATCCTATTGGCCAACCGACTGAGTCGTCGCAATCTGTGGCAGGTGGACATTGCCAATTGTGGCGAGGACATCACCCGCAGACCAGAGTTCCAGCAGGCCGACGTCATCCACCTGCATTGGGTGAATCAGGGATTCCTCTCACTGAAGGGGCTGGAACGCATCTTCCAAAGCGGCAAGCGCATCGTATGGACACTGCACGACCAATGGCCCTATACGGGCATCTGTCACTATGCCAACATTTGCGACAGGTATCTCCACCATTGTCACTTCTGCCCGCTGCTGACACATCCCCGACACCATGACCTGTCCTACCAACGGTTTCGCAAGAAACTGAAACTTTATAAAAAGGCACACATCACATTCGTGGGCTGTAGCCAGTGGATTGTGGACGATGCCCAGAGTGCCCCGCTGACACAGGGGCATCGCGTTGTCAGCATACCCAACGCCATACCCTCCGAGACATTCCACCCTATGCCTAAAAGCGAAGCACGCAATGTCTTCCACTTGCCACAGGACAAACGGCTTGTACTCTTTGGGAGCCAGAAGGTGACCGACGAGCGCAAGGGATTGAAGTTCCTGGCCGAGGCCTGTAGTCATCTGAGGGGGCAGAACATAGAACTTATTGTAGCAGGCAATGCCAGCGAGCAGTTGCAACGCCTCTTTTGCCTGCCCATCCACTCCGTAGGTTACATCGCCGACGAGCAGCGCATGGCAGCACTCTATGCTGCCGCCGATGTGTTTGTCACCCCCTCGCTCGAGGACAACCTACCCAACACCATTGCCGAAGCCATGTCGTGCGGCACACCCTGCGTAGGTTTCCGCATAGGCGGCATCCCCGAAATGATTCACCATAAACAAGACGGCTATGTGGCACGCTACCGCGACACCCATGACTTAGCCGAGGGCATCCGCTACGTGCTTGCCTACCCCGAACTGGGAGAAGCCGCAGCCAAGTATGCACATGAGACCTACAACGAACACCGCGTGGCCCAACGTTACATCGAAGTGTATAGCAAATAACTGCCAAATGGGAAAAGAGACTCCGCTCATAACCATCGTCACCGTCACCTACAACGCAGAGCCGACCATCGAGCGTACGCTGCAAAGTGTGGAAGAGCAGACTTACCCGCGCATCGAGCACCTCCTCATCGATGGTTGCTCCACTGACCACACGCTGAGCCACATACAGCGCTATGTGGAAAGGAATGGAGAACGAAAACACACCATCCGCGTTGTTCGCGAACCCGACAACGGACTTTACGATGCCATGAACAAGGGCATTGCCCTGGCTTCAGGCGACTATCTGGTGTTTCTGAATGCCGGCGACCGACTGCATGAGCCGACCACCATCACTCAACTGGCAGAGAAGAGTGGCTGGCAGCGCGACCGCGCAAACTATGCTGTCATCTATGGCGAGACCGACCTCGTGGACGAAGAGGGACACTTCCTGCGCCACCGCCGCCTGCAAGCCCCCGAACGGCTGACCTCAAAGTCGTTTCTCCAAGGCATGTTGATTTGCCACCAGAGTTTCTACGTCCGCACCGACATCGCCCGCGCCGAACTCTACGACCTCCGCTATCGCTACTCTGCCGACTACGACTGGTGCATCCGCGTCATGCGTCGCGCTGAACGCCGTCGCCTGCGCTTCCTCAACACCCATCTCATACTGACCGACTACCTCAGTGAGGGTCTCACGACCAAGAATCACCGCAAGTCGCTCCTCGAACGGCTGCGCCTTATGGCTCACCACTACGGCTGGCCTCGGGCAATCGCCGCCCATCTCTGGTTCGTGGTCAGGGCAATAATAAAGCGGTAAGCACTTTCAGGGGCTTACCGCTTCTTCTATTTAAGCGCAAATACTGATCAGAACTTGTAGATGACGGAAAACTCTGCGTTAGTTGCCGTGACACCGAATGCGGGACTCCAGTCGCCATCGTTGTCCTGAACACCAAATAGGCCGAAGTCGCCCGACACCTGCCAATGGTCGTTGATAGCATAGCGCAACGAAGGCACGATGCCGATGTTGGCAGCATTCCACTCACCAGACACGAACACCTTTGCCTCTGCCTTGGCATCAACGAACAGTTTGCCGTTGTTCCAGCAGTTGAAACGCACAAAGGGGTCGAAGACACCGAACCCATCACTGCTCTGCACGCCCATGCCTAAGCCAAAGCCTGCAGCCCAACGGTCGTTTATCTCATAGCCCACAGAAGGACGGATATCCATCTGGAAGCGATCGGACAGATAGCCTATACCCGCAGTTCCACTCACATACCACTGCGCCGATGCGTTCACCGAACACACGAGCGTGAGAATCATTATTAATTTCTTCATTTCGTTGTTGCACTTATTGTTTGTACTAAAAAAAGATACGCAAAGGTACTTAAAATTACAGAAACGGGCAAGCCGTTAAGCCTTTTTAACACGACCGCGAACGAGCGGGCGAACAAGCAGACCAACAAACAGCAGTGCCAACAGGCCAAGGGCGGAATAGGCAATGGTCTCGGTGATGCATTCCGAGCGAGGCTTGAAGGTGAGCACTACCTTGTGCTTACCGCCATCGACGCGAATGGCACGCAGGACATAGTTGACGCGGCCAATCTCCACGGGCTGACCATCTACGGTGCAGGTCCAGCCAGGATAGTATATCTCACTAAAGACGAGCACACCGCCGTCCTGGCTCTCCACGTCGTATTGCAGTTCGTTAGCCTCATAGCCAGTCAAGGTAGCCGTCGCCGTCGAGTCGGGCTTGGCGCTCCCGAGCACAAACTCAAACCGCTTGTCGGCTACAGCCACGCGCTTCGTATCTAAATGCTTCAGCCCTGCCAGTTCTTCGTCGGCATCCTCAACATATCGGACCTCGCGGACAAACCACGCATTGCCGTTGGCATGAGGATTCTCCACCTGAGCCTTGCCGCCGCCCTGCAGGGGCAGTATCGTATGTTGCATGTTCAGCATATTCAGCACAGGGAACAGACTGTCACCATTCACTTCGTCAAGATTGGGAGCGGCGTTCCATACTTCTTGGATTTCATTCTGGATGTGAGCCTCGATGAGTTCCTGATAGCGACGCAGTTTGGCTGCATGGTAACCACCTATCGACTTGTGATAGTACGATGTCGTATTATCGTTGAAGGTGCTGACAGTCAGATTCAGCACACGATAGTATTTGTCGGTATCTTGCAGTATCTCGGCATCGACATCGGTCAGTGGGAAGGCCTCAATGTTGGGACGCGGACGCACGAAGTCCTTGTCGCTGAGGTAGCGTTTGTTCACGCCCCACATATCGACAAGGCAAAGCAGAGCCAGACAGGCTACCATGGGCACCTCTTTCAGTTTGCGATAGCGGTAGAGCATCAGTATGCCAAAACCAATAAGGATGATGATGCAGGAACGCATGGCATCGGCAGTGAACACGGCGCGACGCATGTCGTTGAGGTTCTCCATTACTTGGTTCACGGGCCAGCCGTATTCGCTCAGTCCCTGGATAGCCTGCCGCTCGCTCTCGGAGATGTAGTTGCCAAAGAACAGGTCGGGCATGAGCCAGAAGAGGAAACAAACGCCAGCGGTGAGGGCAAGCGACCACCATAAGGCCCCACTTCCCACTCTCCCCCAAGGGGAGAGGGCTTTCCCGTCCGCCGACTTATTCGCAAGGGCATTTGCCCCCTTCTCCCCTCCCTTGGGGAGGGGCTGGGGGTAGGCGATCTCCCTCAGTGCCATCATCGCCAGCAAGGGGATGGTGAACTCGGCAACGACGAGGATGGAGGCCACGGTACGGAACTTGTCGTACATGGGCACGTAATCGAGGAAGAAGTCGGTGAAAGGCATGAAGTTCTTGCCCCACGAAAGCAGTATGCTCAGCACGGTGAGGAACAAAAGTGCCCACTTCATCGGGCCTTTCACGATGAAGATACCCAATACGAAAAGGAACAGCACAAAGGCACCCACATAGACGGGACCGCTCGTCCCCGGTTGCTCACCCCAGTACTGACCAAGTTGCTGATAGAGGGGTCGAAACTCGTTCTTGGCCTTCGCCATCGCCGTCTCGCTCTGGCTCAAGGGCACCGAGGCACCACCCTTCGTGTTAGGCACGAGCAGCGTCCACGTCTCACCGATGCCATAACTCCAAGCCGTGATGTACGAACGTTCCAAGCCACTGTCTGTTTGGTCGGCAGCGTCCTTCGTCTTCTGCGTCAGTTCGCTCTTGCCGCGCATCGTCTCCTTGCTGTATTCGTAGGTGTGATAAAGGTTGGAGAGGTTGATACTCAGACCCAACAAGCCACCGACGAGAGCCGCAAGGGAGCCTTTAAGCCAAGTTGAAAGTTGCCCCTTGCTCCTTGCTCCTTGCCAACTTTCAACTAAATATGCCACTGCCATCAGCAGCATGACCGGGAGGAAGTAGTACGACATCTGTATGTGGTTCGAGAACACCTGCAGAGCCGTAAAGATGGCCGTCACCAGTATTCCCCACAGATACTTGCCCCGGTAGCAGAGCACCACGCCCGCAATGGTAGGCGGAATGAAGCAAAGCGTCAGCAGTTTCCAAATATGTCCGGCAGCAATGATGATGAAGTAATAACTGGAGAAAGCCCACAGGACAGCACCCAAGGCGGCCATCCACGCGCGGAAGTCAAAGGCACGCAACAGGATGTAGAAGCCCAGGAGCATCATGAAGACATAGCCGGCCACCTCGGGCAAACCCAGTTGATACACTTTTTCTATGACAGAAAGCGTGTCAGTGCTGTCATACGAGGGCGACATCTGGTAGGTGGGCATACCCGAGAACAGGGAGTTCGTCCAACGGGTGCGCTCGCCGTTGTGCGCCTTGCGATACTCGTTCAGTTCCACATTCGAGCCCACTGCGGCATTGTGGTCGGTGCCCGTCAGCACCAAGCCTTCGGTAATGGGATTCCAGAAATAGGCCAAACTAATGACAGCAAACAAAGCCACCATCAGCACGTCAGGGAGAAACTTCTTATAACTCATAATTAATATTTTATTGTTCAAATTTAATTGTATATAAGACAATGAGCAGCAGACGCAACTTAATTCCCCTCCCTTAAAGGGAGGTAAGGGGCAAGAGGTAAGAGGTGGACCTACCCTAACCCTCCCTTAAAGGGAGGGAAAAAGCCTCGCCCTTAAAGGGCGAGGCTGGAGAGGGTCTTTTCTCCTCCCCTTTAAGGGGAGGCCAGGAGGGGTCTCTTTACTTACGCAGACCCAGAGCCTTCACGATGGCGCGATAGCGATTGATGTCGCGAGCCTTCAAGTAGTTCAACAGGGCACGACGCTTACCGACCAGACCCGTCAGCGCACGCTCGGTGCTGTGGTCCTTGCGGTTCTGCTTCATGTGCTCCGTCAGGTGCTTGATGCGATAGGTGAAGAGTGCAATCTGGCTCTCTGCGCTACCCGTGTTGGTGGCACCGCCGCCAAACTCCGTGAAAATCTCAGTCTTCTTGGCTGAATCTAAATACATAGTACTTTAGTTGTTTATGTTTAACTTGTTTGTCGAACAGCGGCCTCTCATCGGCACTGTTTCGCAAATGCGGGTGCAAAGATACGAATAAGCGAGCAAAAAAACAAATTTTGGAGCAGTAAATGCAAAGATATGCGTGCATTTTCTTTGCGAAGATTACTAACCTTGAAGACGTAAGATTAGTAACCTTGAAAAGTGACCCTTATAAGCATGGAAAAACAAAATACCTATTTTGAGCCCGCAAAATACCTATGTTGAAAAAGGAGCCTCCCGACGATGCGAGGGAGAGTACGAGGAAAAGAAATGTTTTCTTCATAGCGTTATGGTGTCTTTCCACTATTATATACACACAAAGGGCGAGAATATGTCGCCCCGCCGCCGTGTTTTTCGATAAAATGCAGATAATTATTCCAGACTCATGCCTGTATCATCCGGCCGATGTCGTCGATAAGTTGGCGGGCAGAGGGCAAAGCCTCGTTGATGTCTTGCTCGGTGACATCATAGAAGCAGTTATAGTCGCTCTTCTCGCGAAGTGACTGGAGACGGTTGTAAAAGCGCCCGTACTCCACTGGCAAGCGTCCAGTCTTGATGAAGTGCTGACTGAACAATGCGTGCGAACCATTATGGCGAACAGCCTGGAGGCCATTGTGGATGAAAAGCGCATTCACGGCATGAAAGACGGCATAGTACAGACGATTGGCCGCCCCACTCCAGCGGTTGGCAGCCGCAAGTATGCCGATTTCCTCGAAAGTCTCATGGGCTTTCTTCATCTCCCTCTCGACGAGGGCCTGACGTTCTTCGTTCGATAGGCTCATACCAATACTATTTTGTCGTGTTCTACATTATGGTAAAAGGGCGTGATGCGATAGTTGCCCCATTCGCGTTTCGAGTAAACTTGCGGATTTATCTCCTCGCCGATGTCCCAGCCAAGTTCGCGGAACGGATAGCCGATGTCGTAATCATTGAACGTGACAGTCGGCTTGTCGAGCAGTATCAGCAAGTCCCAATCCGACCCTTCGTGCCAGTCTCCACGAGCCCGCGAGCCGTACAACAGGAGGCTGCTGCCCTGCGGCAAGGCCTCCGATGCTACTTGCTTGATGCGCTCAATTACTTTCCCTCGTTCCATATCGTCCAGTGGTTATTGCGGTACAAAGATACGACTTTTCAGCGAAAGGGCAATGACGTTAATGAAAAAATACAACTGACTTGGGACGTAAAGATTACTAACCTAGGAGCGGGAAGATTAGTAACCTTGAAAAGCACCCCTTATAAGCCTGGAAAAGAAGCCTCCCGACGATGGAGCCGGGAGGTCGTGGAAAAGGAGTTGCTTTCTCTTGTCAGTATCGTTTGTGGTTTACGGGTGCAGGGGTATGACTTTTATTTCATTCCCCAAAACAAATATTACTTTTTCCGCCTGAAACACATTATTTCCGTGCCGTCAGGCCAATAAGCTGAGGAAACTTTATCATAATTCTCCAACACATATTTCCTGTCAAATTCAGAGCTTTCAGTTCCCCCCTTTCTATTATAGGAAACAGTTCCAATCATCCAGTCTTCTTTATAATTAACCATGACAACATATAAAGGAGAAACTTCTTTTATCTTACCTCCCTCTGTTTCATATAACGATTGGTGTTGACCAATCTGCATCGGAAGAAACATGCGATTCATCTGTACTATCTTTTTCTTTCTAAATTCGTTAATCAAGAACGTCCCCTCCATATTCCATATACTGTCTCTTTCGTACTCTGGAATAGGACTTATCATATTGTCAAATGCCTCCAGGTATGAATCTTTCCCTATTGGATAGTGTTCTGTATCAAATTGTACATATAGTGTCTTTCCATAATACAATGCTAATATGGCAAATGCCACATACCTATACCTTATCAAGGTCAAATAGGATAGTGATAAAACAATTAAAGGAATGAATATAGCCTGATAATGAAAAAAAGGACGCACTCCCAAGGAAAAGAATGAAAATATAGTTCCTAATAATATCGGAATGATTACATCAGAATACTTTCTGATAAGCGGTATAATGAGTAGAACGGGCAATAATGTCTTAAAGATATCACTGAACCGTCCAGAAAGATGTTGCCATAAGAAGCCGCTTTCTGAATACTCAAGATTGAAAAAAAGATTAGCATAAACATAGGCATCTACCCCCTCTTTTCCTGCGACAACATACATATATACGAAAGATAATATTATCGGGAGTAATATCCCCATTGTTATTAAGGTAAAGGCTCTTCCTATGTATACATATTCCCTATGTACAATGGCATCGGATAAACAATACAGAAGTAGTCCCAGTAAAGGTGCTGCGCTGTTAATTTGAAGCGAGAAAAGGCATCCAATACACAAGCCTATCAGCAAGAGGTTTTTATTCTCGAAATACTTTATCCCTCTATTTAGGTTTTCCACATAAATCATGTATGGATAACTAATAAAAGGCAAAGCCCATTCCTGGGTAAAATTCCCATACCAGTAGAATGGATATAGACAATGTAGTGAAAGGATTATAAGGGTCCATTTTAGCCACTTTTCTCTAACTAATGTGACAAATATTCGATACCACATTGTCAATGTGATTGTAAGGCTCAATATTTGCAAGAAAAGAACTCCTACATTTTTATTGATTATATACCCAAGAGCATTTATAAGATATAGGAGCAAACCCTTATGATCGAACAAATCTACATAAGGTATTTTCCCTTGACTGATAGCAAATCCCATATACTGAAATATCTGGGAGTCGATATAAAGTCCATGATATAATGGCGAAGTGCTTACTGAATGCAATGTGGTAAACAATGCCGCCAGTACAAACAAAGAAAGAAGTACTTTCCAATCCTTTAAGATATTCATATTATTGCCTTTTTAAGTTTTTGTTTATGTTTCTGAAATCTCCCAATGCCTTCCATCCTATGCGGAAGATACGGCGCATGTTTATAGAGTTTACACCTCCTTGTCTTGGTTTGAAGGTTATCTCATAGAACTTCATTTTATAGTTCCATTTCTTGGCTATGGCTGAGATTGCGACATTACAAAGGCCGTAATCTTCGGGGATGACATCCATTATGGACTGTAACTTATCCGAACGCATGAGGCGGAACGGCGTGTTGGCATCCGTCACCCACTCATGGAACATCAGCCAAACGAACAGACGCAGCACCTTGGTCACCAGCACACGGCTCCAACCATCCTGACGGCCACGGCGATAGCCTATCTGAAAGTCATAATTATGGCGGTGTTCCCACATCTGCCAGAACTCATCAGGTTGTGTCTGCCCGTCGCTGTCGGTCTGGAACACATAGTCGGCTCCATTGGCTATGGCATGGCGGTAAAGATGGAGCACCGTGGCACCATGACCTGAATTAGGTTTGTCCAAAGGTTCTAAAAGAGGCAATTTACTTTTTAGTTTCTGCATTATAGCATATGTCTGGTCCTTACTGCCGTCATTTGCCACGGCCAGCACCGCTTGGCAGTCAGCCTGTTGATTGACATGTTCCACCACAGGATACCACTGGCGGATGGTTGATTCGATGTTCACCGCCTCGTTGTAGGCTGGCATAACGAAATATATCTTTTCCATAGTTACAAGTGATTAGTGGTTGTCCGAAAGGTTACGTACTTGTTCAGCAAAAACTGGAAGAAGACGACAAGCACGATGGACAGAAGTTTGGCAATGGCAGGACGGATGCCCAGTTCGTCTATCAAGACATACAGGATGAGATTGCTCAGCAACATGCCAGCCAGCCCGACGGCAAGGAATACGACAAAACGCTGCACAGTCCGGTCCTTCACCCTGAAGTTGTACGCCCTGTTAAGCAGGAAACTGGTCGTGATGCCCACCAGCACACTGATGCAGTTGGCTATCAGGTAGTGAGTGCCCAACACTTTCGACAACAGAAGGAAACAGAGAAAGTCGAGAGTGGCCGTGAACGAGCCAATCAGCCCATACAAAATGAGATGGTGGAAACGATGGTAAACACTCTGAAAGAGGCGCATGGCAACCAGTTATTGCATCGAGCCGGCACCCCAAGGCAGGATTATGTTTAACCACTCATATTACATGATATAAAAAAGCGTGGGATGCTGTACCAGTTGCCTCTCCCGCATACCAGGCCTTCGCATTGCCTTTCACCAAGGAGATGCAACGCAGAAGCCCACGCGAGGAGATATGCAGATAGTCACATATCGTGCCATACAACGGCACAACATGGGCTATGCAGAAACATACTCCCAAATGAGCATCTACCGCTGCCTTACCATGTGGTGAATTGAAGTTGCGAAGTTCAGTATGCCACGGATAAAGCGCCTAAGTAGACACTTCTCTATATAATGTGCCCACCCCGCCCGGCTTCTGCATTATACTTGCAGCCTTCAGGGGAAGACGATACAAAGATAAGAATTTAATTAGGAATAAACCAAATAATATTGGGCTTTTCTTGTTTGGAAAAACTGAATATGCGAATATACGATTATAATATGCGATTACTTTTGCTTATTGTTCCTGACCTTTCCCTACGAAGCACGGCTCAAGGCAATGCGATGCTTGTAGAAGTACCATACTATGGCCGTGGATTGTGCCATAGTATGGCAGAACGTGTAAGTCCATAGGCTCACAGCGCACACTCCCTATCGCTTCGTCGGCCTGGGGGAGGCCTCGCGGAGGTGTCGGTAGGCGGTGAGGTCCTCAGGGCGCAGGAGGCCCATCATCTGCACGATGCATACGTGTTCGCCTTGGGGCGACTGGTCCTTGGGCAGGAGGATGATGACCTCGTCGAAGAGGTTGTCCTTGGCGCGGTGGCCGTAGATGGTGATGCCACGGTCGCGGATGACGGGCTGGAAGCGCTTGTCGTTTTGCAGTTGTGTCTCTCGGGAGGAGATAACTTTCTCTGCGGCCTTCTTCTTCGACTTCAGGACGAGCAGGCCACTGAGGCGCGGCAGCAGGGGGCGGATGTTCCAGCCGTTGATGTAGAAGTCGCCTCGACGGGCCTGGGCGTGCAGGATGTCGCCCGAGAAGTAGTAGTCCTCGAAGCCCCAACGCCCCTTGATGTTGCTCAGGTCGATGAGGGGCTTCTGGCTCTTGGGCAGGTCGATGGTCTCGTACTCGTCCAGCCACCCCTTGGGCAGTTTGAAGATTCGTTCCTGCCACCCCTCCGTCGAGTGGGGAAGGGAGTCGGGGAAGTCGTAGTGCCTCCACTGTAAGGTGTCGAGGCGATACTTCTCCAGTTGCTTCTCTGCCTCCTTTATTTGCTTGTTGGCTTGCTTCATTCGCTCTTCCGCATCGCGCATAGCCTTGTTGAACTTCTTCATGTCGAAGTTCTTGTCCTGGGAATAGAAAATTGTATCCTTGGCGATAATGGTGCTCCCGTCCGACTTTCGCTTTTCTATCTTGTAGATAATGTGGGCATCCTTCTTTACGTCCGTCAGGCTGTCGCCACATTCTTCGGCCCTTGTGCCCACGACGGTGAGCAGCAGGGCCAGCAGGGTTATCAGTGTTCGTTTCATAAGTCTATAATATTATTGTGTTATTGTCCGCCCCATTGCCGAGTGTCCTGCAGGCTTCCTCGGCGGAAGCAAAGGTGTCTTGGTAAAGCGTGCCGTGGTCGCGCGGCCACAGGGTGGCGCCGACGGCGATGGCGATAGCGATGCTTGCCGCCACTGCCCACGGCCATATCCGGCGCGGGGGCGGAGCGGTCGGAGCCTCATCATTCCGCTGAAGGGGAAGCAGGTGCGCCGAGACGGGCTGGCCTTCATCTGCATGGAGGCGGGCAAGGACGCGGTCGGCAAAGTCCTCGGGCAAGGGCTGGGGTGCCCGGCGTTCGGCGAGGCGTTGCATTGCCTCTCGCAGTTCCTGGTCGGTAATTTCAATGTTGTTGTCCATAGTAGTCTTTTTATTCTTATCATTCTATCATACGCCCCCGCCCTTTGGGCACCCCCTCTATCTTAGAGGGGGAACTTATACACCTTCCAGACATGATGGTCTTAAGCGGTGGTAGTAACCGAACTCCCCCTCTAAGGTAGAGGGGGTGCCCAAAGGGCGGGGGCGTATGAAAAACAAGGTTTGCATATCTTTATATCATCTTGCTCATTATGATGCGCAGGCGAACTCGGATGCGCTGGAGGCGGACGGCAAGGGTAGTGGACTTCGCGTCCGTGACGTAGGCGATTTCCCGCAGCGACAGCCCGTCGGTGTAGCGCAACTGCAGGAGCATCTGCTCCTCGTCGCTGAGCCGCAGGATGGCGCGCTCCAGCAACGTCAGCCGCTCGTCGTCGCCCTCCTCCGCGTCGGCCACCGTCATCCCTTCGTCCATCTCCACCATTTGGGGGTGCCTGTTCCTTCGCTCCATATAGCGCACGACCTCATGCCATGCGATTCGCCACAGCCACGTGCGCAGCGAGGCCTTCCGCTCGTCGAACGTCCCCAGAGAGCGCAGTGCCCTGAGCAGCGTGTCCTGCACCACCTCCTCGGCATCCTCGCGGCACACGACCGTCCGGCTTACGAACTCGTGCAGGTCCCGCGCATATCGCTCCACTATGTCTCGTTCCGTTGGCTTCATTCTATCCTTATATACCCTTCCGCCGCCACAAATATAACAAAAACGCGCGAGAATTTACGAAAAAAGCCCCGCGCGTCTAAGGGAAGGTTGTTGGTTTCACAGTGGTGAATATGGGGGATGATTAGGGACACGATGGGGGGCGACCGCGATGAGGATGACCGGTGTTCGGGGAAATGATGGTCGGTACTTGTACAAGTAGAGGGGTGAAAGTTGTACAACTATCGGGTGGTAAGTTGTACAAGTAGCAGGGTGTAAGTTGTACAACTTTCAGGCATGATGTCTGTAGCGACGGGGCATGACTATCGGGGACACCGTTCATGATGACCGTAATAAACGGGGCATGGTGTCCGTAACGACGGGGCAGGAAGAACGGGATGGCGGCCCGGGCTCTACGCGCGTCTAAGGGGTGGGCAGAAGGATGACGCCTTCCTTCTTCATGCCATCGACCATGATGGTAAGTGGCTGGGGGAAATGGACATGGCGCACATGGGCGGTCTCGGTCACGGCGGGCATGTGGGACAACTGGTCCTGACGGTAGATGCCTTCGCCCATGAAGTCGCGCACCGTGAGGTAGGAGACACCGAAGGAGGTAAGGTTCTGGAAGAAGTGGGTTCCCTGGCTGGGATCTACGCGATAGTCGCGCAATCCGGCCTCGACGATGACCTTTGCGGCGGATATGGATGGCCACTTTACCGGCACTCCGAGCCAGGAATCGCTGCTGCCCCAACGCCCGGGACCGACCAGCACGTAGTGGGTGCCGGAGTGGAGGAACTTGCGGTTGATTTGGTCCACTTCCTCCGCAATGGCAGGGTTGGCGGAGGGGGAATAGTTGTCGGTCTTGACATAGACGATATCCTGAATGTCGGTGATGCGCCCGTGGCCGATGGCGTTGTGGGAGCGTATGAGGACCTCGGAGTCGGGTATGAGGGTGATGTCTTCGTCGAGTTGGACGGACATGTCCACCATGGGGCGTATCTGGAGCAGATGGAATTCGCCGGAGACACCCTTCCAGTCACCGTTGCCGGAGGGATGGAGCTTGACGGCAAGTTCTATCTCCACGGGGCGACGCATCTCGGCCTGGCCGTATTGAAGCGAAAGGCTGAGCAGCCTGGGCAGTGGGAAGACTCCTTGCTGGAGGATGCCGCAAAGACTGATTATCTTGCGTCCGCCGTCGTATATGCCGTCGCGTATGATCTGGTCGGTGGGGTCGAACGTGGAGGCCAGATACTGGAGCGAGCCGTCCCTGTCGGCCTCGCGGACGGGCAGGCGGAGCAGGTTGAACCCGTCGTCCACGGAGATGGTGGACTGGGGGTCGCCGAAGATGTTCTTGAGGTCGAGGGCATAAAATCGGGTCTGCGTTTCGCGCAACGCCATTTCCATCTCGCTGGTTTGAAGGACCTTGTCGGGATGTGCCGGACATACGCGCAGGGAGAGGCCACCATCGACGATGTACTTGCCCAGCCCCAGCGCCAGGCTGACCACACCCTCCGAGGCTTGCTCGTCGCCAATGGGATAGTAGTTGACGGAACGAGCCACGCCTGAAATGTGGGGATAGAAGCGGTCGCCGTACTGTGTGCCCACGACTTCCTGCAGGATGACGGCCATCTTCTCCTGGTCGATGACGTTGCGCGTGGCGGTCATGTAGTCCTTGGATGCCCGGTAGAATACGGATGCATAGACTCCCTTAATGGCCGAGACGAGCATCTTGAGACGCGCCTGGCGGTCGGGAGTGTAGGGTATCATATAGGTGGAATAGATGCCGGCAAAGGGCTGGTAGTGACTGTCCTCGAGAAGCGAAGACGAGCGTATGGCGATGGGTTCGCGCACGACATCGAGAAAGGCCATGAGGTCTTGCTTCAAGCGGTCGGGAAGCGGTGCCGACTGGAAATGGCGCAGCACCTCCTCGTCGCCGACGTCACTGAGGGCTATGGGATAGAGATTGCCGCGTTCCATGAATTCGTCGAAGACATCGGTACAGAGCACCACAGTCTTGGGTATCATCACGCGAGCACCCGGCAGCTGGTTGAGGTCGGGATGGCGCTTGATGATGTGGTCAATGAAGGCTATGCCACGACCTTTTCCGCCCAGAGAACCATCGCCGATGCGGGCGAAGTTGGAGAAACGGTCGAAGCGGTCGCGATGGAAGACGGCCACCACACCTTGGTTCTTCATTCTGCGGTACTCGACAATGGCATCGAAGATGATTTGCCGGTGGGCATCAAGGTCCGGATGGTCGGTCCAATAGATATTGCGCAAGAAATTGGCGATGGGGAACAGGGCTCGCGATGCAAGCCAGCGCGAAACATTATTGTGCGAGACATGATAGAGCAGGGAGTCGGCAGGCAGCGTGAAGATGTTGTCCTGCAGTTCCTTGAGGTTGCGCACGCGACCTATTTCCTGCATCGTCTTGGGGTCGCGGAAGATGAAGTCGCCAAAACCGAAATAATCGGAAACAAGATGCTGGAGGTCTATGGGCAGTTTCTTGGAATTCTTGTCGAGGAAGGAGGCATGAAGGCTATGGGCTTCACTGGCCATCTCCGAATCGGAAGACTCCATAATGAAGGGCAGGAACTTGTCCTCGGCACGAATGGCTGCAAGCAGTTCCAAGCCTGCACGCTCATCCTTAACTCCCCCGCGCGGGAAACGGCAGTCGCTGATGATGCCCAGCATGTTGTCTTTATATTCCTGATAAAGCGACCAGGCTTCTTCGTAGGTGCGGGCCAGAACAATCTTTGGACGACCACGCATACGAAGCATTTCCAGTTGTGAGTTGAGGGCTTCTGTCGCAAAAGAAAGGCTCTGCTGCAGCACAAACTTGTAAAGATGGGGCAAGAGGGATGAATAGAATCGGATGCCGTCTTCCACAAAGAGTATCATCTGCACACCGGCCTCCGTATCGTGCCGGAGGTTCATCTTGTCCTCTATCAGTTTGATTATAGAGAGTAGCAATTCCGTATTGCCAAGCCAACAGAAGACGTATTCGAAGATGCTCAAGTCCTCATGTTCCATGCGTCCCGTGATACCGTGGGAGAATGGGGTGAGCACCACTATGGGGACTTGCGGATTCTGCTCCTTAATGGCCCTTGCGATATCGAATACATCATCGACCTGTGAATCATGATGCCTCACAGCCGCGCCAGGCATACAGATGACCAGTTCAAAACGTGTGCGCTGCAATTCGCGCTCGGCTTCCTCCTGCGAAGCCACCTGTACAAAACGTGGGGGGAAGCGCAATCCCAGTTTGGCATATTCGTCGAATATCTTTTCGTCCACTCGTCCATCATCTTCCAGCATGAAGGCATCGTAGGGATTGGCAACGAGCAGCACATTGAAAATGCGTCGTTGCATGAGATCGACAAACTGGGTGTCATGTAATTCGAGTCGTGGGTTTTCTGGGGCTACCTTCTTCTCCATTGTATTTGGATTGCAAAAGTTTGTATCGTTTTATGCTGAAAAGCCAAGGGCGCACATCGGGTTTCATGACCCCGACACACGCCCCTGAACTGTTATGCAGTGAATGGTTTATTTGACAATCTTCTTTCCATTCTGAATATATACACCATGCTGCTTGGCATTTTTAACCTGTCGGCCAACGAGGTCGAAGCACTTACCATTTGACTGACGGCCGGACATCTGTCGGTCACTGTCAATAGTATCAATGCCTGTGGGCAGTTGGCTACTCTCATAGTAGAGCGTAAAGTTGTCCACTTTGAACCAACCTGCAGCCGTTTGAGTGCGAGGTTCACCTGTAAGGCCATCAAGGTTGTCGGTGCGGAACCCGATGCGAGCAGTCCCGTCCTCTCCTACCCCGAAGTGAAGTGAGAGAGTACGCAGGAGCACATCATTAGAGTAGGCATCCCACTCGCCATAGTTGATGAATTCGTATTCGTTCTCTTCGTCAAGAAGGATTCCATTTTGCTGCTTCATATATGCTTCATAGACATCATTTGAAGATGTTCCTTCTAACATATCAGGCAAGTAATCGTAGCCCTCCATTCCATAGAGGCAAATTACGTCTTGGGCAAAAATGCGCTGTGTCGTAAGATTCACACCAGACCAGTCAGTATTGCGTACCATGACATCGGCCGTCAGCGTATAAGTACCAGGACGAAGACCTGTGATGGTCTGTGCAAGTTCTATTTCGGGAATAGAAGCATTCCAGATGCCAAACAAGTGGGTACCTTCGGTGTACTGATGATCCCAGTATTCGTCGTTCTCATCGGTCACACTGATATTATCACCACTGTTGATGGCGCACCAACCTGTAACTCCTTGAGCCTGAATGTCTTCGGCAGTTTCACAAAGCACACCATTGATGCGCAGTTCCCAGTCATAAGGGGGATTTGCCACGCCATTGGAATTCACATTACCTTGAGCCGCGAGATTTTCAAACGAACGATTCTTGATAAGGTCACTCACGTCAGCACCTTCACTCACGCCACTACGCAGACACTCTTGATAAGCATCCTCAAGACTGGCGACAACACCTTCTATCTCCTCGGCCGTGTACTCTCCATCGCCAAATTTCCCTTCGACCTCATCAATAAAGTCCATGAAAGCACCCGCACCTGCATAACCAGCTTCCTCGCAACTGGTAGCATTCTCATAAGCTTTTTCAATGGCGGCTTCCAATATTTCATAAGCCTTGGCCTGAGCCTCAGCCACGGGAATTAAGCCTGCAATGGCTGCAATACCTTCGTCCAAATTGTCGTAGTCTGTATCGAACATGTGCGCATAATTCTTATCCATAGGACGATTGGCCAAATCAGAAAGTGTCTGCGACAGATAATTATAGAGGGATATCTGATCATCCTCAATGAAGCCATCTTTGCTGATTGTAAAGTTGTCCACCTTAAACCATCCATCGCCCCCTGCACCGCTGGTGCGCATGGCGGCTTCAAAATCACCATCGGTGCGCACGCCAAAGGTAAGGGTGCCGTCATAAACATAGGCACGGACAGTGACGGGAGCCATTGTGCGTTCATCACCACATTCCGTCTGCTCAGCATAGCCTTTCAGTTCACCCGGGAGAATGCCCTCAGCATAACTGCCTTCATAGGAGAAGAGGGTGCTATTGAGGTTACCAAAAATGCGCTGCGTCGTACGACGATAGTCAAGCATCAAGCCAGCAGTGATGGTATAGGTTCCATTATCCAAGCCCGTGATAGTCTGACTTATTTCATAATTAGGAATAGAAGCAGCCCATATACCAAAGCCTACATTCCCGTCCTTGTAACCTGTGCAATCACTATTTACACCATGCCAGTTAAAACTACCCACAAGGTTAGTGCTTCCCTCAGGCATTTCCTCACCATTGACATATACAGTCCATCCCTTTGGCGCTGGCATGACACCGCTGGTCTCATAGCCGTTCTGCATAGAGAGATCCTCAAAACTCATATTCTGTCCCATTGAGGTAATATCACCCAAGCCAAGACTATAATCGTTAATGGCTTTTGTGATGGTTGCAAGGGCATTACTAACAGCCTCTGTATCGGTAAGCGTATTGAAGTCAGACTTCGCATTAGCGATAGCTTTTGACAAGGCTTCCGCATCCAGTTCTTCAGCCTTGAGAATCTGGTTATAAAGGTCTATCTTTGCTTGAACTTGAGCACGCAAAGCATTGTATGCTTCCTCAGTAAAAGATGTAGTCTGGTAAGTAGGCGTGACGGCTGTCAATGTAGCCTGAAAACCTGCGGAATAATCATCCAACGAACAATAAGTCTGCTCGAAATTCTTCAAAAATACATACGCATTGCCAGCCATGACAAAAGCCGGCACATCCTCAACATTTACAAAAGCCCAGTTGAAACTGGTGGAATCGGCAGGATACTTCCATTCTACTCCAAACTCATCTTCATAGAACAAAGGTGTTATTCCATCTTCCTCATAGAGGATATCGCCATAAAAGTCTGGATACCAACCATTGGTCGGCTCACTGGCAACAAAATATTGCCCACCCTTATTGAGGTGAAGATAAACTCCTTCGGTATTAGCATTTCCATGCCCCTCACCAGCCTTTATCATGTAAAAGCCATCGGCCTTTCCAGATTCCAGACTGAAATAGGCTTCTGTTGCCAGATTGCCATTGAGATTGTCCGTACCACTGGGATATCCCATATAGGAAAATATTTGATATGGTTCTTCATCTTCGTCATCCTGTATTTCCTGCACATCCGTAATAAAGAACCAACGGCCATCCTCATCTTGCTGTACCGTGAAAGCATGAGTGGCATATTTGGAATCTGTAGCACCAAGGAAATAGTAGGCTCCGTCCCACGATGTACGCGACATATAGCCTGTGGGCACGGCCAAATTACAGAATACATACTTCTCTCCGGGGAGGGGAATTTGGGTAGGATACTTCGGATATCCTATGGCAGAAGCCATGAGAGACACTGTCAGGAAGAATCCTATCAAGGCTGATTTGAGTTCATTTTGTTTCATACTAACACAACTTAAAGGTTTATAGATTGCAAAGTTACAAAGAATAATATTTTTAGCCAAACAAAAATAAGTTTATTTTAAATCGCGTCGAATTGTTGCCGAAACTGCAAAAGTAATGAAAGTGCATAGGCTAACAAAGATGAAAAAGTGTTGGAAGCCCATTGTGTCGGCTAATTTCCCCGCAAACATCCCGGGAATCATCATTCCCAAGGCTTGGAAGGCCGTACAGAGGGCAAAAACCGAGGTGGAACGCTCGCCTCTCGCAAAATATACAAGGAAAAGCATATAAGCCGTGAAGCCGAAGCCATAGCCCAGTTGTTCGACAAAGACACAGGTATTGATAACCCATAGACTTTCGGGTTGGGCATAAGCCAGATAAACATAGACAAGGTCAGGCAACGAAATGGCAATGACCATAGGCCAGAGCCACCAGCGAAGTCCCTGTCGGGAAACTGCCCAACCGCCTATGATGCCGCCACCGAGAAGACCTATGACACCCAGCGTGCCATAGGCAAATCCCACTACAGAGGTGCTTAATTCCAGCCCTCCTTCACCCAATGTGCGGAGCATGAAAGGCTGTGCCATCTTTGCCAATTGTGCCTCAGGTAGTCGAAATAGCAGCATAAACAGTAGGGCTGCCCACACATGCGGCTTGGAGAAGAATACTCGAAGCGTATCTCCGAAAGGTCGGACGAGATAATTCTTAATTCCTATATCCTCACTTTTCTCTTCTTTTTCCACACGCGGAAGGAAGGCATAGTGCCACCCAGCCAATCCTACCATGATGACTCCCATGAGCAACAAGGTAATAGTCCAGGCAAGGGAGATGCCGTAACGAACCTCCAACCAACCTGCAATCATTACAAGAATTCCTTGGCAGAAAATCATGCCAATACGATAAAAGGTACTGCGAATACCCACATACAGGGCTTGGTCTTCCTTAGAGAGTGAGAGTATGTAGAACCCATCGGCAGCAATGTCGTGCGTGGCACTGCTGAATGCCATCAGCCAAAAGAAAGCCAGCGAGGCACGAAGCCACATTGATGTAGGCAATGTCAAAGCCACACCCGCTAAGGAGGCACCCACAAGTCCCTGCATCACAAGTATCCACCAACGCTTCGTACACCACTGGTCAATAAGTGGACTCCATAGAGGTTTGATGACCCACGGAAGGTAAAGCCAACTTGTGTAAAGTGCCAGTTCTGTGTTTGTGAGTCCCAAGTTGGTATACATGATGACACTGAGCGTCATCACAGCCATATAAGGCAGTGACTCGGCAAAATAAAGAGTGGGAATCCAAGCGTACGGTTTACTCATGATTTTTGTTTAATATTGTACAAATGTACATAAAAATTACTTAATTTTACCTACATCTATATATAATTTTGTAACTTTGTGGATAATAAAACACAAAAAAGATGAAGAACAGGCATATATCATTGATATTAAGTCTATATTTTGTACTACCTTTTGGTACGGCTATGGCTCAAAAGCGTATGCACTTCCACATGACAGAACTTGGAGCGAACTGGCGCTTTCCCGTTGTAGTGGATAGTATCGTAGATTTGCGAACTAATGCTTCAAATAAAGAGTTGCAAATCAACCTACGCCCTGACATTCAGATTCCCTTTCAACTCTCACGCATTGATAGTCTGACCGTTGCCAACGAACCGCTTCTGGAGGGCAAGGATCCGTATCAAGTATTCCAAATATACATTACGACCAACGATGGTAGCGACATCACCTCCAAGGAATACTATAAGCCTTGTCATTTGATGATAAACGCGCACGACCAGTATGCCAACTTCTCTGCCAATGCCCGGATTCGTGGTCGAGGCAATAGTTCCTTTGAATGGTATAGTAAAAAACCCTTCCGAATCAAGCTCGACAAAAAGCACAAGATGTATGGAGTTGGCAAAGCCAAAAGTTGGGTATTGTTGGCAAACTACCGCGATGTGACAGACATGATGAACACTTTCGTCTTTGAGATGGGACGCTGGATGGGACTTCCCTATACCAATCACACACGCTATGTGGAACTGTTCCTGAACGGTGAGTATTGGGGCATATATCAACTTACGGAGCAGATACAACAAGGGACAAACCGAGTAGATATTGATGACTTGGGCGGCATACTTATTTCCCTCGATGCTGACGATGGACCTGATTTAAGTCCGTCAGCCAAAGATAACTTTTGGTCAGAGGTTTATAGCCTGCCCGTATGTGTAAAATATCCCGACGAAGAAGATTTTACCTCCCAAACCGTGGATTCCGTAAAAGCGGTCTTTGCAGAACTCGAACAAGCCATCAAGTCCAAGAACTACCACAACATTGATTCGCTTTTTGACGTCTCTTCCTTCATCAAATACATGCAGATTCAGGAGTTTATCTACAATGTCGAAGTAGATGCTCCACGTTCCATTTTCCTCCATCGCAACAGGGATGACAAATGGGTAATGGGACCGCTATGGGACTTTGATGCCGGCTACGATTTTGACTGGGGCGACATGTACAAGGGACATGGTTTCTTTAGCAATTACAAAGAGACGGTTTTGGGCAGCAACCCCTATAAGCTCAACGGAAACTACAAACCCAACCGCTTCTTTGCCGACCTCTTTGGCTGCAAGGAGTTTGTGGAGGCATACAAGGCTCATTGGGCATCTGTAAAGGATGAAATCGTCTCGCGCAACTGGGACGAATGTATGAAGTATGTAGCCAATCTTCGCAAAGGTGCCATAAGTCGCGAAGCCAATCGTTGGCCACTTTCAGATAGTTACAGTCGAACCTTTGATTTCGAGACCGAATTAGAGAAGATGCATCAATGGCTACTGAATCGTGCCAACTACATGACCACACTCATCGAGAACATTCCCATTCCTTCCGACCCTGTTACTAACGAGAAGTTATGCGGTACACTTACCGTAAAAACAACCATGCAGTGGAGTGGTGGCTATAGTCAGTCTGACAAGGTTGCCGTCAACAAATCCAAAGTGCTCACGCTCATGGGAGTTCCTGAGAGTGAGTTCAACGAAACCGACGTAACCATAGTTCCATTAATGTCCGACGGCAGTGAGGGAGAAAACAACACGAATGGTGTCTTCGGCGGATGGTTTGACGGTGACAGCAATCCTGGTCGCTATGCCAATGGACATGTTTATATCGAAGTCTTCGAAGACCTGTGGAACTGGAATTGCGGTCTCTATCAGTCCAATTGCTGGGACAACAGCCATACCGTTGTCATGCAATATCAATATCCTTACAAGGGAACCCTGCTGAAAGTAAACATTAAAGTTAAATTCACCATAAACACTGGTTGGTAATTAGGGCTAAAGGTTTTCAATTTTTCAATTCTTCAATTTCTCAATTTCACAATTCCACATGAAACGTTTATCACTGATTGTCTGCTATTTCGTATTTATCGTTTCTTCGCTTTCTGCTGCGAAAACAGTTTACATACCCAACGAATGGCGACAAACACGCACGGACACTTTGTTGTATAAAGAAAGCGACCCCGACAACAAATACACATGGTCAAAGTCCAGAAGCATTGAGTCCGACAATGTAATAATCTTTTGGGATAAATACTACGGAGCAGACGGTCCCAAAGCACTTTCGCCCAGCAATTTCTACTATGTGGACATGGACGATTTACTACAGAAGTGCGAGGCTTTCTTCGACCTCGAAATCAAGCAACTTGGGTTTGTCGATGCCAATAGTTCCAACCTGGCCAAGTACAAAGTGATGGTACTTATGAACCACACCACCACCTGGACCTGCTATGGCGGTGGCTACGACTTTCAGGTCAGTGCCTTGTGGCTCAACCCATCCACCTGCAAACCTGTGGGACAGGCTGTTGCCCATGAGGTGGGACATTCGTTCCATTATATGTGCTTTGCCGAGCATAGCGGCCATCAGGACTCATCCACCGACAACACAGGATTTCACCTGGCATGCGGCAACGGGCAAGCCATTTGGGAACAAACCGCCCAATGGCAGTCGATGCAATCGTACCCTGAACTCATGTACGACGAGAGCATCATCGTTTTCCGCAACAGTCACAACTATGCCTACTCCCACGAGTGGCATCGCTACCAAAGTTATTGGTTCCACTATTACATCAACCAATACTACGACGACATCACCACCGTGGCACAAGTCTGGAATCAACCCATGACGGGACAAAGCAACGGCAAGGCCAGCGACTTCAATCAGGCACTGATGGCTCTGAAGAATCTTTCCGCGCGCGATTTATATAAGATGTATTTCGACTATGCCTGCCGACTTGCCACATGGGACCTTGATGCCTGTAAGCCCTATCGCAACTCCTACATTGGCGATTACAACTATCGCTGTGCGCTGACCGAGGATGGAGATTATCAGGTTGCCCTCGCCAGTTGTCCGCAGGGCACAGGGTTCAACGTCATTCCCCTGACCGTTCCTGAGGCTGGCACCAAGGTTACCACCCACCTCACGGGAATGCCCGTTGCCAGTTCTCTGGCAGAAGCCGACCCGGGTGAATATCTTGATGGCGAATCGCAATTCACAGTTCGCTCCACACGCAGTTACGTCAACCCAGGCAACGCCTACCGCTCTTATCGCGGATTCCGCATGGGCTATGTGGCACTGATGCAAGACGGCACACGCCGCTACTTCTCTGAAGACAGTGTGTACTGCCAGGGCGTCAAGTCCGTTACCGAGGACTACAGTTTCACCGTCCCCGAGGGCGTCAGTCAGATGTGGCTCGTCATCAGTCCTGCCCTGAAGAATTACTTTACCCATAAATGGGACGAAGACATCAGTGGCGACGACATGTGGCCCTACCGTTTCTCCCTCGAAGGGACAGACCTCACATCCAAGGCCATCATCTATGCCTCGCCCACACTCGACGGGCGCACAATTTCCGATGCCACATTCACCTACGACATCACCATGCCCCTCCAGAGCACATGGCAAGTAGGGGCAATCGTCAATGTCACAGGCAGGGTTGCCGCCACATTGGGCACCGCATTCCAAGTTCCGCTTTCGGACATTGCAAGCAAGTTGCAGACGTGGTCTGCCTCGGGTCCTGCCAACGGCAAGATGATGTTCTATGCCGCAGACCCCGACGGCAGCCTGGCGCAATCAGGCTCTACCGCCAATGGCTACGGTCACTGGTTTGATGCCGACGGCAAAGTATGCAGTTACACAGAATCTACGGCATCCTTCTATTCCGAGTTCTTGCCATCCACGCTTGTCTTTTACATCGGACAATATCCGTCCAGACTCACCGATGGGCGCTCCTACACCGTTCGCCAAGCCATCAAATACCGCAAATCGCCACGCGAGATTGCGGTTGCCACCTTTGTCTTCAACATCACGCCTGCCGCCACCTCTTCGATTGCGCTTCGCTCCATAGACTATGACGACCCAACCGTCGGAATAGCCTCGGTCGCCGATGGGCAAGTGGCAATGGACAATGTCTATGACCTGAGCGGAAGGAACGTCAAAGTGAGCGGAAACATCCACCATTCACGATTGCAGAAGGGCATCTATGTGGTAAACGGAAAGAAAGTCCTGATTAAGTAAAAAGGTACTGACTGCAAAAACGGATTATTGCCCTCCAATCGAAAGAACGGAGGGCATTCTTTTTTCTATTTATATAAATTCCTTATACAATAGTATATTTTTGTTAGATTATTTTGCCAAATAATAAAAAACTATTACCTTTGCAGTCGAAAAAATTATGATTTTTAATTTTATTAGGTATTAGTTATGGATGCAAAAAAGGTTTTAGACGATTTGAAGCGTCGTTTCCCCAATGAGCCTGAATATCATCAGGCGGTGGAAGAAGTTCTTGGAACTATTGAAGAAGAGTATAACAAGCACCCTGAATTCGACAAGGTCAATCTCATCGAGCGCCTGTGCATTCCCGACAGAGTTTATCAGTTCCGTGTCAACTGGATGGACGACAAAGGTCAGATTCAGACGAACATGGGCTATCGTGTGCAGCACAACAATGCCATTGGTCCCTACAAGGGCGGTATCCGTTTCCACGCGAGTGTGAACCTGGGCATACTGAAGTTCCTCGCATTTGAGCAGACGTTCAAGAACTCGCTCACCACGCTCCCCATGGGCGGCGGCAAGGGTGGTTCTGATTTCTCGCCACGCGGCAAGTCCAATGCTGAGGTGATGCGTTTCTGCCAGGCATTCATGCTTGAGCTGACGCGTCACATCGGCGCAAACATTGACGTGCCTGCCGGAGACATCGGCGTGGGTGGCCGCGAAGTGGGCTATATGTTTGGTATGTACAAGAAACTTACGCGCGACTTCTCCGGCGTGCTCACGGGCAAGGGTCTGGAGTTTGGCGGCAGTCTCATCCGCCCGGAGGCCACGGGCTACGGCACGGTCTATTTCCTGCGCGCCATGCTCAAGACGAGGGGTGACTCCATTGAAGGCAAGAAGGTGCTCATATCGGGTGCGGGCAACGTGGCTCAGTATGCTGCGGAGAAGGTGCTGCAGTTGGGCGGCAAGGTCATGACCATGAGCGACTCTGACGGCTACATCTATGACCCTGACGGAATTGACCGTGCAAAACTTGACTACATCATGGAGTTGAAGAACCTCTATCGTGGCCGCATCCGCGAATATGTGGAGGAGTATCCCTCTGCCAAGTATGTGGGCGACGGTGCGAAGCCTTGGTACGAGAAGGCCGACATTGCCCTGCCTTGTGCCACGCAGAACGAGTTGAACGAGGAGCAGGCCAGGGCTCTGGTGGCCAACGGTGTGATTGCCGTGGCGGAGGGTGCCAACATGCCCTCGACGCCGGGGGCCATACGTGTGTTCCAGGAGGCAAAGATACTGTACTCTCCGGGCAAGGCTTCCAACGCCGGCGGTGTCAGCGTCAGCGGGCTTGAGATGTCGCAGAACTCGGAGCGTCTGAGCTGGAGTGCGGAGGAGGTTGATGCGAAGTTGCTCTGGATTATGGAGAACATCCACGAGAACTGCGTGAAGTACGGCACCGAGGCCGACGGCTATGTCAACTACGTGAAGGGTGCCAATGTCGCGGGCTTCATGAAGGTGGCCAAGGCCATGATGGCACAGGGCATCGTGTGAGGGCGCTGCCAAGGAACTAAAAAGCCATAAGCGTAAAACATCAGCTATAGCAAAAGGCAAAGATTGCTTTTATAATATGTGTGTGAGCGGAGCGGGTTGTCGTGACGACAATTCGCTTCCGTGTGTTATATTTTTCCGCATTTATTATTCAATTCTTAATTTTTATTCGTAACTTCGCGCCACACTATTATATATATAATGTATAGGGCATGAAAAAGAAGAAGGAACTCATACTGCTGCGCATCACGGGCGAGGACCGCCCGGGGCTGACGGCGGGTTTCATGGAGATACTGGCGCGGTACGGCGCCGACGTGATGGACATCGGCCAGGCGGACATACACAACACGCTGTCGCTGGGCATCATGATATATGTCGATGAGCAGTCGTCGGGACAGGTGATGAAGCACGTGCTGTTCAAGGCGAGCGAACTGGGCGTGACGGTCCACTTCGCCCCCGTCAGCGAGGAGGAGTACAACGCATGGGTGGGGCGCCAGGGCAAGAACCGCTCGATACTGACCGTGCTGGGCCGGCGGCTGGAGGCGCGGCAGATAGAGGCCGTGACGAAGATTATCGCCCGGCAGGGGCTGAACATCGACTCGATACGCCGACTGACGGGCCGCCCGCCCCTGCACGAGGACAGGGACTCCGCCAAGGCGTGCATCGAGTTCTCGGTGCGCGGCACGCCCAACGACAAGGCCCTGCTGCACGAAGAACTGATGCGCCTGTCGTCGGAGATGGCGGTCGATTTCTCGTACCAGAAGGACGACATGTACCGCCGCATGCGCCGCCTCATCTGCTTCGACATGGACTCGACGCTCATACAGACGGAGTGCATCGACGAACTGGCGGAGCGCAACGGAGTGGGTCCGCAGGTGCGCGCCATCACGGAGAGCGCCATGCGCGGCGAGATAGACTTCAGGGAGAGTTTCACGCGCCGCGTGGCCCTGCTCAAGGGGCTGGACGTGAGCGTCATGCAGGACATCGCCGAGCACCTGCCCATGACCGAGGGCGTGGAGCGCCTGATGATGGTGCTGAAGCGCTACGGCTACAAGATAGCCCTGCTCTCGGGCGGCTTCACCTTCTTCGGCGAATACCTGCAGCGGCGGCTGGGCATCGACTATGTCTATGCCAACGAACTGGAGATAGGCGAGGACGGGCGGCTGACGGGCCGCTACCTGGGCGACATCGTGGACGGGCAGCGCAAGGCGGAACTGCTGCGGCTCATAGCCCAGGTGGAGAAGGTAGACCTGGAGCAGACCATCGCCGTGGGCGACGGGGCGAACGACCTGCCCATGCTCTCGCTGGCGGGACTGGGCATCGCCTTCCACGCCAAGCCGCGCGTCGTGGCCAACGCACGCCAGAGCATCAACACCATCGGCATCGACGGCGTCCTCTACTTCCTCGGCTTCAAGGACTCGTACCTGCACATGTGAGGATAATTGATAATGGACAATTGACAATTGATAAGGGATAATGGACAACGGGTCATCGTATATATGATGACCCGTTGTCGTATATATGATGAACGATTACCGTATATATGATGAACGGTTACCGTATAGACGATGGTGGAAAGTTGTACAACTTACGGGGTGAAAGTTGTACAACTTATGGGGTGAAAGTTGTACAACTTACATCCATGATGTCCGTATTCCGCGGTCAAGGTCATCGGCATGAGCGGTCAAGGTCATCGGGATGAGCGGTCAAGGTCATCGGGATGGTCAGTCAATGTCGTCGGCATGGTCGTTCGGCGTGTCCGTATCGGTCGGCTCGGAGGCATCGGGGCGCGAGAGCCATGCGGCCACGTCCTTCAGCTCCACTTCCTGCTGCAGTTCGCGCATGAAACTGCGGCTGAAGAGGCAGTGGGCACGGATGCCCTTCACCGAGCGCCACGTGCACTCCTCGGGCGTGTCCGCCCCGTCGCTGGCCAGCGTGGCATGGAACGAGGCCCAGTCGCCCAGCCTCACCGAGCGTCCCTCCTTGAGCAACTCCAGCACCGTCTTGCGGAGCAGGGCGATGGCCAGCAGGGCCTCGTGGGGGTTGAGCGTCGTGTTGCGGCACATCATGCGTGCCACCTCCAGTTCGTCGGCCTGGCTCGTGGCCTTCGCGATGGGGTAGTAGCGGACACGTCCGTCGTGGAACGGGTCCCGTCTGGGCTGCTTGTTGTAGAAGATTGCCATCGGTTCGGGTATTAGAGGATTAGGGAAATAACTTTCAACTTTCAACTCATCAAAATTCCCCACACGGCCACGATGTGGCACACGGAGCCGGCGAGGACGAAGAAGTGGAAGACGGAGTGCATGTACGGCCTCCGGTGGAGCGAGTAGAACACCGCCCCCGTGATGTAGCACACGCCCTCCGCCACTATCCAGGCAAACGAGGTGGGGATGGTGTCGAGCAATGGCTTCAGCGCCACGAGGCAGGAGAGGCCCATCGCGACGAAGCACGCCGTCTCCACGTTGCTGTGCTCCTGCAACTTGCGGAAACTCATCACCGTGCCCGCCACGGCACACGCCCACACGAAGATGAACAGACCCCAGCCCCACCACCCCTGCTGGCGCAGGGCGATGAGCGTGATGGGCGAGTAGGAGCCGGCGATGTGCCAGTAGATGGCAGCGTGGTCCCACTTGCGCAGCACCTCCTTGGCACGCCACCCTTCGGGCAATGCATGATAGACCGTGGAGGCAACATAGGACGAGAGCATCCCCAGCAGGTAGAGCCACACGCCGAACTGCGCCCAGCCGTCGCCCTGCCGATAGACCCACCACAGGAACAGCGCGCCCACCGCAAGCCCGAGCACGATGCCCGCGCCGTGCGACGACGAGTTGATGAGTTCCTCCCGTTTACTGTAATGTATCGCCATGGGGAATATCCATCGGGGGGAGGGTCACGACCCCGTGGGGTAAGTGATGCGGGTGTGGTAGATGGTCATGAGTTTCTCGCACAGGACGCGCTTCGCCTCCGAAATGTCCTGGAAGGTGATGGGGCATTCGTTGAAGTATCCCTCGGCCACCTGGCTGTCGATGATGCGGCCGACCAGTTCGCCGACCGTCTGCTCGGTGTATTCCGGCAGGCTACGGCTGGCAGCCTCCACGGCGTCGCACATCATCAGTATGGCCTCCTCGAGCGTCGAAGGATTCGGCCCGGGGTAGGTGAAGAAGGCGTCATCGACCTGAAGCAGTGGGTTCTCCTGCTTGTACTTGACGTAGAAGTACTTGGTCTTGCTCTTGCCGTGGTGGCTGGCTATGAACTGTCGGATGACTTCGGGCAGGCGATACTTCTCCGCCATCTGCAGGCCATCCGCCACATGCTTGATGATCAGCTGCGCGCTCTTGGTATAGGACAACTGGTCGTGAGGATTGACACCAGACTGGTTTTCCGTGAAATACACGGGATTCTTGAGCTTGCCGATGTCGTGGTAGAGGGCTGCGGTGCGCACGAGTTGACTCTTCGCCCCCAGGCGCAGGGCTACCTCAGTGGCGAGGTTTGCCACCTGCATGGAATGCTGGAAGGTGCCCGGTGCACGCTCGGAAAGTTCGCGCAGCACCTCGTTGTTGGTATTGGAAAGTTCCACCAGGCTGACCGTGCTGGTGAACTTGAACACGCGCTCCACGGGAATGAGCAGAAGGTAGGAAACGAGCAGGAGGAACCCATTGAGCACGATATATATATAGGTATAGACGTCGTACTCCGAGTCGCGGACCACACTCATGCGCACAAGTTCGAAGCAGAAATGCACGAGCATGGAAACGAACACGACCTGCAACACGGCGCGGAACAACTCACTGCGCTGCGAGAGTTCGCGCAGGCTGTAGATGGCCACCAGCCCGGCAACGAGCTGAAGGACTATAAACTCGAAAGGCGTGCTGACGACTATGGCACTCAGGAGCACACTGGCAAGGTGGGTGATGAAGGCCGTGCGCGAATCGAGGAACACGCGGATGAATATCGGCAGTATGCAGTAAGGTATGAGATAGACGCTGAATGTGGTGAACCGCACGATGGCATAAGTGACCAAGGGGAAGAGCATCACCAGGATGCAGACGAGCATGACCGTGCGCCCCCGCTGCAGGTAATCGCTGCGGAACTGGTTGAAGAAGACCAAAAGACAGATGAGCAGAATGGCCACATAGATAGCCTGCCCCCCCAACTGACTGAACCGCTCGCTGGCGGAACGCTGGTGGGTCTCGCGGTCTGCCTGCCACGAGCGCAATATATTATAGGTATTGTCATCCACTATGTCGCCAAAGTCTATAATCTTTTGCCCGGCCACCACCTCGCCCGCATACAAGACAAGTTTCTTCTCGGTGTCCTCGAGCAGCAACTGGGAACGCTCCTGGTCACAGGCAAGATTGGCGGCAAGGAATCGGCTGAGGTTGCAATGCTGGAGCACGCTGCGCTGGAAATGGACCGAGTCGGGGTCGGCAATGAGCCACTCGTAGGCCTGCATGGGAGTAAACAGCCTGCCTATCGGTCGCGACTCAGCCATTCGCGCCTCCGACATCCCCGTGACCGTGATGGCGCGCGAAGGACTGCCCTTCACCAAGTCGTAATCCTCGGCAGAGAGAATGCCTTGCTCATAAACCTCCGCCAGGCGAGAAGCGATGCGACCGCGATATGAGGAAGGGACGGCATTGCTGAGTTCGCTGTCAAAAGTCTTCCGGAACTTCTCAATCTGCTCCCCTGCCACTGCACCGTCCATAATATAAATAGGTTTATAGAGACGCAGCAGACTGTCGTGCTCGCGATTGAGCACGGAATCTGGCTTCAGGATGAAGAAATTCTCCTTGGCAATGAATGTGCCATAGTTCCAAGGACGGTTCTTCTCGAAGACAAACTTCATCTGATTGCCGCGAGGCATGAGGGACACCAGAATGACAAGAGACACCACGATGGTGAGCGCGCGCAGGGCAAACCCCCGTGGCGTAATATGGTTGTAGTGATTAAATCGGCTCATACAGGGATAGTTTTGCACAAAAGTACAAAACAAATGACAAATGACAATTGATAATTGACAATAATTTTGTATTTTTGTGCAATTATAACATAAAACCACAGCATGAGCGAAAGAAAAGTAAGGGTGCGCTTTGCGCCCAGCCCCACAGGGCCTCTGCACATCGGAGGCGTGCGCACCGCACTGTACAACTACCTCTTTGCCCGCCAGCACGGAGGCGACATGATTTTCCGCATCGAAGACACCGACTCCACGCGATTCGTGCCTGGAGCCGAGGAATATATCATCGAAGCCTTCAAATGGCTTGGCATCGAGTTCGACGAGGGCGTCAGCTTCGGAGGCAACTACGGCCCCTATCGCCAGAGCGAGCGCAGGGACATCTATAAGAAATATGTACAGCAACTCCTGAACAACGGCAAGGCATACATCGCCTTCGACACGCCCGAGGAACTGGAGCAGAAACGCCAGCAGATAGAAAACTTCCAGTACGATGCCCGCACACGCGCCATGATGCGCAACTCGCTGACACTCACGAAGGAGGAAGTGGACCGACTGATACAAGAAGGCCACCAGTACGTCGTGCGCTTCCGCATCGAACCAGGCGAGGACATTCATGTCGATGACCTCATCCGCGGCGACGTGGTCATCAACAGCAGCATTCTGGACGACAAGGTGCTCTTCAAGAGTGCCGACCAACTGCCCACCTACCACCTGGCCAACATTGTCGATGACCATCTGATGGAGGTCAGCCACGTCATTCGTGGCGAAGAATGGTTGCCCAGCGCTCCGCTCCATGTCCTGCTCTACCGCGCCTTCGGTTGGCAGGACACGATGCCTCGGTTCGCCCACCTGCCCCTGCTCTTGAAGCCCGTGGGCAACGGCAAACTCTCGAAGCGCGACGGCGACAAACTCGGTTTCCCCGTGTTCCCACTGGAGTGGCACGACCCGAAGTCGGGCGAGGTCAGCAGCGGCTATCGCGAACGGGGCTATCTGCCACAGGCCGTCTGCAACTTCCTGGCTCTGCTGGGATGGAATCCCGGCAACGACCAGGAGATGATGACGATGGACGAGATGATTCGACTCTTCGACCTTTCGAAGTGCTCGAAGAACGGAGCGAAGTTCGACTACGTCAAGGCTGCATGGTTCAACCATCAATACCTCATCCAGCAACCCGACGAGGCATGGACACCTGCGTTCGACAAACTGCTGAAGCAGGAGGGCATCGAATCCACGCCCGAAAGGGAGGCGGAAGTGGTGCGCATGATGAAACTGAAGGTCATCGAATATATCGACGGCGAGGGCAACAAGAAGAAGCGCAACGTCAGCTTCGTCAGCGACCTGTGGCCGCTCTGCCGTTTCTTCTTCGTGGCTCCCACGGCGTTCGACCGTGAGGACAAGTTCATCCGCAAGAACTGGGGAGAACATACCGCCGACGAGATGCGCCAGTTCATGGGCATCCTACAATCCATCGACGACTTCTCGGTGGAGGGACAGAAGGCCGCTATCGACCCCTGGACAGAGCAATCGGGCATTCGTCCCTGGAACGCCTGGCGCATCTGCCTGGTGGGTGCTGGACAAGGTCCCGACATGTACGAATTGGCAGCGTTCCTTGGTAAGGAGGAAACCCTGCGACGCATGCAGTTTGCCATTGAAACGCTGGGCTGATGTTGTACACGATTGCCATCTACATCTACCAGCTGTGCGTCATGCTGGCATCGCCCTTCCACCGAAAGGCAAAGGCCATACTCAAAGGGCAACGAGAGACATTCCGCATACTCAAGCAAAAGGTGGACAAGAATGCCCGCTATGTTTGGTTTCACGCCGCCTCGCTGGGTGAGTTCGAGCAAGGACGCCCCCTGATGGAGCGCTTCCGCAGCAAGCATCCCGAATACAAGATTCTGCTCACCTTCTTCTCGCCTTCGGGCTACGAGGTCAGGAAGAACTACGAAGGAGCCGACATCATCTGCTACCTGCCCTTCGACACACCTGGCAATGTCTATCGCTTCCTCCATCTCATCCGACCCGAGAAGGCGTTCTTCATCAAGTATGAGTTCTGGCTCGACTACATGTGGGCCTGCCACCACTATCACATCCCCATCTACAGCGTGAGCAGCATCTTCCGTCCCAACAAGGTATTCTTCCGCTGGTACGGCCGCCCGTATGCCCATGTCCTGAAGTATGTTTCTCACTTCTTCGTGCAGGACGAGCAGAGCCGCGAACTGCTGGCAAAGCGTGGGATTGTGGACAACGTCTCCATCGTGGGCGACACACGCTTCGACCGCGTCATCGACATTGCCCGTCAAGCCAAGGAACTGCCGCTGGTGGAACGCTTCTGCGGGGAATCCCCTTTCGTCCTCGTGGCTGGCAGCAGTTGGCCACCCGACGAGGATCTCATCATCCCGTATTTCAACACTCATCCCGAGATGAAGTTGATACTGGCTCCGCACGTAATCGACGAAAGCCACCTGCAACAGATTGAACAAAAACTGTGTCGCCCCAGCCTGCGCTACACCGACGCGACGGAGGGGAACGTGGCTCAGGCCGACTGTCTCATCATCAATTGCTACGGACTGCTCTCCAGCATCTATCGCTACGGTCAGTTGGCCTACGTGGGAGGAGGATTCGGCGTGGGCATCCACAATGTTCCCGAAGCGGCGGTCTATGGAATTCCCGTTCTCATCGGCCCCAACAACAAGAAGTTCCGTGAGGCACAGGATCTCCTGCGCATGGGCGGGTGCTTCGAGATTACAGGGCAGACGCTCTTCAACGCCGTGGTGGACCGTATCCTCTGCGACCCGTCGCTACGTGAGTCCCGTGGTGCGGTGTGCCGCAACTACATCGTCAGCAATGCTGGAGCCTCCGATGTTATCTTCAAAACCCTGAACCTATAGCAAGGGGCAACTTTCAATCTTCAATTTTCAATTTACAATCTTCAATCTTCAACATGAAACGCATCCTGCTCTTTCTCATTTTCTCATTCTCTCATTTTCTCATTCTCTCATTTTCTCATTCTCTCATTTTCTCAGGGAGTATATCCGCCAAGCCCCGCACCATTCGCAGCGTAGCCCCCATTGTGGTGGAGTCGCAAGTGGGCACAGTACCCCGATTGCCTTGGCAAGTGCTGGTGAACTACAGCGACGGCAGTCAGGAGTGGCGGCAGACCCGTTGGAGCAATTCGCTCCTAACCACCGAACAGGAGCAGGCCGCCAAGCCTGTGGGAACGGAATACACCATCGAAGGATTCATCATCGGCGACAACACCACCAGCCAGGGCTATCCCCTCACGGCACAGATTCGCGTCGTGGCCGATGCTGCAAGCGTTCCAGTTCCCCAGCCTCGGGCGCACACGCTGCCGCTGAGCGACGTTCGCCTGATAGGCAACAACCGACTGACCTCTAACCGCGACCTCGACATCCGCGAAATCCTCTCGTGGGATGTCGCCCAGCAACTCTACAACTACCGCGACACCTACGGACTGCCCACCGAGGGCTATCCCGAGGCCGACGGCTGGGACTCCCCCACCACCAAACTCAAGGGGCACGGTTCGGGTCATTACATGTCGGCACTGGCCTTTGCCTTTGCTTCGGCACAGGACGATGGCACGCGCACGGAACTTCGCAATCGCATCCGCCGCATGGTCGATGAACTGCGCCAATGCCAGGAACGCACCTTCGTCTGGAACGACTCTTTGGGTCGCTATTGGGAGGCTCGCGACTTGGCACCCGAGGCCGAACTTGTGACACTGAAGGGCAATTGGAAGGCATTCGATGAATACAAAAAGGACTGGCAGCACTACGGCTACGGCTATCTCAACGCCATCCCTGCGCAGCACGCCGCCCTCATCGAATGCTATCGCGCGTATAACAACGAAGAATGGGTGTGGGCTCCCTACTACACCATCCACAAACAGTTGGCAGGCCTCATCGACATAGCCCTCAACATCGACGACCAGGCTATTGCCCAAAAGGCCCTGCTCATCGCCAAGGACATGGGTCTGTGGGTCTGGAACCGCCTCCACTACCGCACATACGTCAAGACCGACGGCACACGCAACGAACGCCGCCAACGCCCAGGCAACCGCTACGAGATGTGGAACATGTACATCGCTGGCGAGGTGGGCGGCATGGCCGAATCGCTCAGTCGCCTCTCCGAAATGGCGACCGATGCCGACGAGAAGGCACGACTGCTGGAGGCCGCCAGTTTCTTCGACGCGCCAGCATTCTTCGACCCCCTCAGCCGCAACATTGACGACATCCGCACCCGCCATGCCAACCAGCACATCCCTATGATTACGGGTGCCCTGCGCTCCTATCGCGGCAACGGCAACCCCTTCTACTACAATCTGGCCCTCAACTTCTGGAACTTCGTCCAGGGGCGCTACGCATACGCGATGGGCGGCGTGGGCAACGGCGAGATGTTTCGCCAGCCCTACTCCCAGACGCTGAGCATGAACACCAATGTCATGTCCGACTACCACCGCAACATCCATCCCAACCCCGACATCAACGAGACCTGTTGCGCCTACAACTTGGCTAAACTTACCAAGGACCTCAACTGCTACGACCCCGACAATGCCGCCCTCATGGACTACTACGAGCGCGTGCTCTACAACCAGATAGTCGGCTCCGTCCATCCCACCCGCTACGGCGTCTGCTACCAGTACGCAGTGGGCATGAACGCCACCAAGCCCTTTGGCAACGAGACTCCCCAATCGACCTGCTGCGGCGGCACGGGGGCTGAGAACCACGTCAAGTACCAAGAAGCCGCCTACTTCGTCGATGACGAGACACTATGGGTGGCACTCTACCTGCCCACCGAAGCCTACTGGCGCGAGAAGGGCATCCGCCTCACCCAGTCCTGCGAATGGCCCGCCCAGAAAACCACCATTACCTTCGACGGCAACGCCGAGTTCACACTGAAACTCCGCGTCCCCTACTGGGCCACCGAAGGCTTCGAAGTACGCCTCAACGGGAAACTTTCAACGTTCAATAAAACTTCCCACTACCTCGAGATTCCCCATCGCCAGTGGCGGACAGGCGATGTAGTCGAAGTGGTCATGCCCTTCACCAAGCACATCTTCTTCAACCCCGACAAGATGGATCTTGCCGCCACGGGCGAGAACGAAACCCGCACCCCCTTCACACCCCAATGGGTGGGCACACTCATGTACGGTCCCCTCGTCATGGCCTCGCCTGACATCCATTCCTGGCAGGAGGCAGAGTTCAGCCTCAGTGCCAACCTGAAGGAAGTAAAGCCCCTCTACAACGCATCCTCAAAGAGAGCGCGCAATCTCCAGATGCAGGATGGCACTGGCGGTCCGCTCTATGCGCTCACGCTTGGCGGAAAGACCTTCCAGCCCGACTACTACCAGACAGACCACTCCACCCACTACCTCCGACTGCAGGTGGGACAAGGAGCAAAGGGCAAGGAGCAAGGAGCAAGGGGCGGTGAGAAACAGGAACTGGCACAGTTGATGCAAGTGGCTCGCGAGCGCAAGGCCGACCCGTCGTCGTGGGCACCCCACGGCTACCGACGCATGCTTCAGGCCATGGAAACACAAGACCTGATGGCTCTGAAGACTGCCATCAGCACCATGCGCCCCAGCAACCTTGCCGAGCCCGAGGACCTCAGCGAACTGCTGCCCCTGCTCACCGAGGCCAAGAATGTGCGCGACAAGACCACCGAACTGCGCGAGGCCATACAGTACGCCGACATGGTGGTTCAGTACGTCAACGACGGCTCTGGCACCCGCGACCTCATCCAGAAAGCCACGTCCCAGTTGAAAAGGGAGTTTAAGGGAGTGAGAAAGAAGGCACCATCAACATCTACGACTATTTAAGTCAGGAAAAATAGGGGAATCGCAAAACTATCACTTTATGATTATCATTTTATGATAGTTTTTATTCGTATTCTTGGAAAATGTTGTATATTTGCACCGAACAAACGCCTCTGAGCATGAACAACCCCTTCGTAACGAATGGCTATGCAGGCCCTGAATACTTCTGCGACCGAGTACAAGAAACAGACTTTCTCGTCAGGATGCTAAGCAACGAAAACAACATTGCACTCATTTCCCCTCGAAGAATCGGGAAAACCGACCTCATTCGACATTGCTTCGAGCAACCTGCAATCAAGGAGCACTACCACACATTCATCGTGGATGTATATGCCACAAAGAGCATGCAAGACTTTGTGAACGTCTTAGGCAAATGCATCTTGGAAGGGTTGCGTTCCAGAGGGCGCAGTGCCTGGGAACTATTCTTGCAGATTGTCTCTTCACTCCGTTCCGAAATCACCTTCGACATCAACGGTATGCCCGTCTGGGGAATGAGTCTCGGTCAGATAGCCAACCCCATAGCCACGCTTGACGAAATCTTCCAATACCTCAACAGGGCCGACCGTCGATGCCTGGTGGCCATTGATGAGTTTCAACAGATAACCACCTACGAAGAAGGCCAAAACGTGGAGGCGGCCTTACGCACCTATATTCAACGTTGTTCAAATGCCAATTTCATATTCTCAGGCAGTCATCGCCACTTAATGGGCGAAATGTTCACTTCACCCTCACGACCCTTCTACCAGTCGGTAACGCTGTTCAACTTACAACCCCTCCCCACCGACAAATATCAGGACTTTGCTTCCGAGAAGTTTGAACAAGTGGGAAAACATTTGACCCCCGATGTTGTCCCCACCCTCTTCAAGCGGTTTAATGCCACCACAGCCTACATACAAAAGGTGATGAACTACATGTTCCAGATAACTCCTCCCTCTGGTACCTGCACAACGACACTCATTGACGAAGCCATCAACTACATTCTCGACCTCTCCTCCGACACCTACGAAAGTATTCTCTACCAAATGCCCGAGAAACAGCAGAAAGTATTTCTGGCCATTGCAGCCGAGAGGGAAGCAAAGGGTATATCGGGAGGCAACTTTGCCAAACGTCACAAACTGCAATCGCCCAGTTCCGTAGTCTCTGCCGTCAAAGGTCTGTTGGAGAAAGATTTCATCACTGTAAACAAAAGCGTTTACAGCGTCTATGACCATTTCTTCCAGTTATGGTTAGAGCGTGAACTGTTATAAGTGGCACAAGAGCCTTTATCCACTTCCACATCTCCAAGTCCAGCGGCACAGCCCAGATGGTGGTGTCCGTCTCTGGACTCAACGTTGAGGAGGAAGAAGACACCACCAACGTCTTCGACTATTTAAGTCAGGAAAAATAATTTCTCTAAAAATATATGCAGAAAATTGAGAAGCTACAACTTCCAAATTGAAGCGCTAATGTTTCTGCTATCTCCTAAAATTGAAACCCTCGAAGTATATGAATCCATCTATTTCGGCAAGATACTTGGTTTCCAATAATCTTTCATAGTCTTCTTTTCTCTTGATGACGATATCTATCACCCTAAGTTGATTGGGGGTTTTGTGAGTTTCATTTCTTCGCCTCCCCCTGATTGAGATAGCTATTCTTTCAGGCGATTTTTTAGTTCGATACAAAATGAGGTCGGTGCGAAACTTCCTATAATATTTAGTTGGTGAGCAAACATCATAGCCATATTTATTTTTTAAGTCGAAATCATCGAAACCATTACTAATGAATAGCTCTCCATCATCAAAACGTTTTTTTATGAGTTCAATGGCCTTCGTCTGCCACGAACTACGCGAATAGGGAGCGGAAAAATTATCTGAGGAAATTTCTTTCTTTATTGCAGGGACCACCCATTCCTTGTTGTCAACTCCATTCAACAATAAGTCACGTATTTCGTCTTCGTCAATATCTACATAATTGAGGTCAATTTCAATGCAGTTGAGATGATTGTCGAGGATTATCCTTCGTTTCTTGTTTGGAATCATGTGGGAGACATAAAACTCAATCAAAATTCTTTCTCCGTTTTCCGTAATTCCTTCTGCATCAGGGCGAAATTTATATTCATCATCCCATTTTTCTATGTCCAGACTTACAAAGCGAACAAACCCTGATGGTTTGTTCCCATTTTCCGAAGGGGGAAGCATCAATGCTTTTGTTTCTGATAATACCTCTTTAGCAAGCAAATGAAGTTGGGTTTCTTCGCTTGATTCGCAGATATACCCCTTCTTATGTGCAAAATATTTTGCTATTTTACGAGGTTCCCTATTTTTAGGGAAAACAGGCTTTTCGCAATCGGGGCAGAAGTACTCACATCCTCTTTCCGCCAATTCAATATCCACTCTTTCACCCTTGTCGTTCAGCGCTTCTATTAAATATGCACTCATGGTCGTCTCCTTCTAAGTTCACGAAATCAATTTGTTTACCACACACCTTTGCAATTTTTGTCAGAATGTCAAAGCCAACAGAATACTTGCCAGCCTCGATTCGACAAATGTTTGCTGCATCGATTCCAGTAGCAATACCGAGCGTCTTAGCATCAAGTCCTTTCTCCATTCGGATTTCCTTAACGCGTCTTCCTATGCGGAGTCGCTCATCATCTTTTTCTGACTTGTCGCAAGATTGATAAAAGAAAACAGAATTGAAACCATTAAGCATCAACTGCCTATTGATTTCGCCCATGATAACCCGCTTATCCCCTTTGTAGAAGCGGTCAAAGAGGATGCCAATAACTTTTGAAGTTTTGAAGACTGATTGTTTCTCAATGTAGTAGTTTGATTCTCCATGAAAGCCTACTACAAAATCATCCCCAGAGGGAGTTTCCACTAACACCCTTTTGGTGTCAATCCAGGTTACTTGTGTGTTCATTGCATTTGTTCTTTAAATTAATAATTGTCAGCCGAATTTTAAGTGTTGTCGCCACATGCATGAATCGAACGCAAAGTTATGGATTATTTTTATAATTGGCAAATTTTACAATTGTTTTTTACAACGAGGGGGGATTTGCAACTGCGCTTTGCACATAACACAAGGACACTTTGCTCACGACACAACTGCACTTTGCTGACACCCCAACGATGTATTGCACACGAACGAGCAATACATACCATTGGTGATAAGACCAAGGTCTTATCTGCACAAGACGTGCGTCTTATTAAAGTAAGACGTGCGTCTTGTTGCTGTAAGATGTGCGTCTTGTTGCTGTAAGATGTGCGTCTTGTTTGCATAAGACAATTGTCTTGTTGACTAAGGTTAGTATTGCTCCACACACAGGAAAGCGAAGTTGGGCTGCAAGCAAAGTATTGCTGAGTCGTGAGCAAAGTGCAGTTGATGTGCTTGCAATACGCAATTGCAGCCTCAACGGAACTATGCTTTCTTACCAATTGAAACAACAAAATTCCCCATCGCCAGTGGCAGACAGGCGATGTAGTCGAAGTGGTCATGCCCTTCACCAAGCACATCTTCTTCAACCCCGACAAGATGAATCTTGCGCCACAGTCTTCAACAAAGTTGAAATAATTCAAAGGCGCAAAGCGAATAAAGTAAAAAATATTTACAAACCGAGAAAGTCTGGGAACCTCCGAAAAAGCCCTGATTTAGGGCTTTCTGAAGGTTAATTTAACCTAAGGGCTAAGGTTAAGTTAACCTGGAGCATCAAGTTAAGTTAACCTTCGGCTCCAGGTTGCAGAACCTTCCGCGGGTGGTTGGTGAAGGGTTTTGCAAATATTATGAAAAATCTTGACAAAACACACTTTACTTTGGTGATTTAGAGATTCGTCCCCTACAGGGGAGGCGAAGAAGGCCTTCAGATGATTGTCCTTTGGCAATCAGTGCCTGATGAGGGGTAAGGGTGACCCCTCCTGACCTTCCCTGTAGGGGAGGAATAGCAGGAGGAATATTCCCCTCCTACAGGAGGGGTTAGGGGAGGTCACTTCAATTCTCGTTTCTCAGTTGGGTGACCAGGGCGGTGACATCGCCGACGCCAATGTGCCCGTCGCCGTTGACATCGGCCACCTCGAGGTTGATGTCGTCGTCGGTCAGCGCACCAAGAAGGTAATTGACAAGTGCGGTGACATCGTGGTCATCGACCTCCCCACTGTTGTCGACATCGCCCAGCAACTGGCTTCGGGCCTGGAGGGAGACGACGAAGTTGGAGAGCGTGAACCAGTTGGCGGTGGTGGAACAGTTGAGTGTAATCACCGTGGACTCCGTGTTCAGTCCATTGACTGCCAGCGTGGTATAGTCCGAGGTGGCGGACGTGATGGTGGTGCCATCGGCTGCCGTAACAACGGTGGTGCCATCCGTATGATTGCGTGCGTCGAGGGTATAGCCCACGATGACGTAGCCCTCGGGGGCTGTCAGCGTCAGGGTCACGTCGGCACCTTCCGTGGTGGCTTTGTAGGCCATGTTGTAGCGGCTGTTCCAGTTGCTGAAGCGGTTGACCGTTCCGTCCGACAGGGTCATTGTCATTCCTGCCTTGCCGCTTGAGGCGTTCGATGTCCATACGTTGCTGCTCCAGCTGCCGTAGGAGTTGTCGCCCGTCAGGCCATAGGCAATCTTCACGTCGGGGTGGGCTGCGGCGTATGCCAGTTCGTCATACCACGCAAGTATCTGCTCCTTCGTAAGGGTGATGAAGTTGATTGGATACTGGTTTCCAGCCCCGAGCGAATAGTCCTCAAAGAGGATTCCAAGGTCGCCGTTCGCCAACTTCGTCATGGTGGCATAGCGGGCACCGCCTGGCTGTATCTGCGTCACCTGAGTCCAGTTCTCGGCACCGTCGATGCTCATGTACACGTTCAGGTTGGCATGGCCGCTGCCCGTCGTCATGGTGTGAAGCACAATGTCGGCATCTCCGTCGGCTGAGTGGCTGTAGTAGAGGATGTCCTGATTGTTGGCCGAGCCGCCAGCGTTCAACTGGGAGTTGTTGTACTGCCCGCTCCAGGTGAAGGTGACGGTTCCGTCACTGTTCTTCACGTAGGTTCCGAAGTTGAAGCCTCGGTTGTAGCCCTGACGGACGGAGGCGATAAGCGAGCCTTCACCAGCCTGCTCTATCTTGGCCTCGTCGCCACCGCTGAAGACAACGTCCGGGCTTATGTGCCACGTGGCTCCGTCGTCAGTGGAATAGAAGACGTAGTCGTTCGAGTTGCTTTGGTGTGTGCTCTTGTCAGAGGCCGTGTAGGGCTGAGCAGGAAGCAGGTACATGAGCACCCCGTCGCTTGTGTAGAGGCCCTTGCCCGACGTGACGAAGTAGTCGTACAGCCCCAGTTCCGTTTCGTCGCTGATACGCCCTGTCTCGTAGAGGTCAACTGGCGAGGTCCAGGTCTGTCCGTTGTCGTCTGAGGTGGACATGGCTATGCGGTTCAGTCCGTAGAAATAGCCAGTATTGCCTGCGGCGAAGAGGCAATAGATTCTCCCGTCCTTTCCCACGGTGAGCGACGGGTCGCCATAACCGCAGGTGGCGTCGTTCGAGCTGTCGCCCTTGGCCACGGTTACGGGGGTGCTCCAGGTCTTTCCGCCATCGGTCGAGCGACGTACCACGATGTCTATGACGTGGCTGCTGCCGATATCGTCGCTTCTGTTGTATCGTTTGTCAGCGGCCGCTACCAGACTGCCGTCGGCTGCCACTGTCAGGGCAGGAATACGATAGACGTTGCTGTTGTAGGTTGTGGGCAGGAAGACGTATTGCTGAACGTCCATCACCCTCAGTCCTCGGTCTGAGGGATTGCCCACCTCGGAGAGGTCGCAAGTCGTTCCCGTATAGCCATTTGCATCGTACGTCAGGCTGACGAGCGAGGCGTCCAGGATGGCATCCAGTTCAGCATCGTCATTCACCGTGGCACAAAGCCAGTAATAGTGAGTTGAGGCCGACACGGTACCGAGGTTCAGCTGTACGGTGTTGCCCGTCACACTGGCCGTGGCCACTTGGGTGGGCGAACTTTGTGCCATGAACTCCACCGTATTTCCCGTCTCGTAGAGGGTCAGCGAGGAGACGTTGTCTGCCGTCCCGTCGGCCAGGCTCACGTTCAGCACGGCGTTGCTCATGTCAAGGAAATTGGTCGCCTCCATGCGCAGAAGGACGGCCTTTGAGTTTCCTCTGCCCGTCGTCTGATAGCCTTGACTCACCGTCACTCCCTCTGCCACGATAGCCAAACGGGGGTCGTACTCGACGGTTACGGTATGGGCTGTGGAACTGACGGTGCAACCAATCATGTTGGTCATGGAGAAGTCGGAGGATGTGGGTGTGATGCCGCTGGGCAAGAAGAAGTAGCCACCGACGTATACACTCGCCAGTCCGCTGACATCGCTTCGCGTGCAGGTCAGTTTTGCGCTCTCGGGAACTTCAGTTCCTACCACCTGCCACGCCACGAGACCCGCGTCGCTCAGGCTGGCGGGATAGATGTCGAAGATGGGCTTGGAGGTGCTGGTCTCGCCGATGAAGTACTGACTACTCAGCAGGTAGGGCGTGGCATAGCGGCTGTTCTGGTAGAAGCGGAAACCTGCCGTCTGCTTGTCGATGCTGACAACCGACGCGTCAGCCGTGGAAACGGGAAACTTGTTCGATTCGTTGCACAGATACCTTCCGTTGGGCAGTTGCCAGGTGTAGCCGCTGCCCGAGGGGGTGATGTGGAACAGGTGCTCGCCCGTGGCTATGGAGGCGTGCTCGTAGCCCCAGCCATAGAAGCCAACGGCATAGTCCGTCCCGCTATAGTTGATTTCCTCTTCCTCGCTGCGCAGCGAGTGCCCCGTCCAGTCACCGCTGTTGATGTGGATGACGTACCAGCCGTCGGTGAGCCCGGACGTGGAGGTCAGGGCGGTGACATTGTCTATCAGTCGGCCAAGTGCCGCGTTCACTTGAGCCTGCGCTTCCGCATCGGTGTCGTCCACCTTCGTGATGGTGAAGTTGCCGCCCACGTCGTTGTAGTTGATGATGGGGCCTTCGTAGCCGTTGCTCACCGCCATGTAGCGGTCGCCGTAGGGCGCGCGTATCTTGTAGGTTCCGTCTGACTGGGAGTCCAACTTCACGGGTGCCGCGTCGTTGGAGAACTTCCAGCATACGCCGCTATAGGTGCCCCCGGTCGTGGGCACGGCAAATTTCTGGGCTCCCACGTTGTAGAGGTAGTACTCTCTCGCGTTCGTTGTGGGGCAGATAATCCATTGGCTGTTGGCATTCGTAGCGTCGAACGAGCCGCTCTTGCCGCTGGACCACACCCACTTCGCGCTGGCATCGGGGTTATATATCAGTGCGCCTCGGTTGGAGTTGGTGTTGTTGATGGTGTATATCTCGGTGAGCAGTGGTGCCCAGGACTCCGTGAAGTCCACGGGGTAGAAGGCCCAGTCGTTGTTGCCGCCAGTCGAGGTGGGCACGCTGCTGCCCCAGCCCACCACCGTGGCGTCGCCAGCCGTGGTGGCGTTGGCATCGAGGACGATGCCCGTGCTCTCGCTCTGCAGATAGAAGTGCCCGGCGGTGGAGGCAATCGTTCCGACGGTGATGCGCTCCGACTTGATAGCCGTCGTGGGTACGGCTGTGCTCTGGGAGAGGGCACCGAAGTAGTTGCCCAGTCCCGTCTGCAGGTAATACATTCCGCTGCCCGCATCGGTCAGTCGCACCAGATACTTGGCTGCCGTCGTCGCTGCCCCTGCGGGCACCGTACTGGTATTGTAGAGTGTGTGCGAAGAAGTGTTCTCGTAGAGGTAGCCGTGGTTGGCTCCGCGGTCGAACATCACGTACCACTGCCCCGTGGACAGTGTGGAAGCAGCCTCGGACGACACACTTATGTCGTATCCGTCAAAGTCACTGAAGGCTGTCAAGGACTTCTCTATCGCATAAATCCTCATCTGGTTGGCGGATGCCGTGCCCTCGCTCCAGGGGTGGATATTACTGTCAGAGCGGTTCCAACTATAGCCGTTGCACGAGGGGGCGATGTTGTTTCCGCTTTGGAAGTTCAGGCTCCATGCGCCAGCCGTCGCAGAGCCGATGTAGGTGTTGGCACTGGCGGTCGGAGTGCCCCAGTAGTTGCCTGTGTAGTAGTTCTTTACTTGCCAGGTGCCGTCACCGTTGCTGGTAAAGAAATAGACGGCGTTTTCCGTGGCTTCATCATCGCTCTTGCCCGTGTAGGCCGAGCCAGTGTCCTTCATGTAGCCCGAGTTTCCGGTGCCCACATAATAGACCAAATAGGCGTTGCCGCTGACGAGGCCGTCCTCGGAGGTCACCTGACTGCCCACGGTAATGGAGGATTGGGCGCGAAGCCCTGAAACTGCGGCCAAAAGGCATGCAAGGAGGGATAAAAGATGAGTTTTCACGATATTAGATTTAAGGTAATACTTCTATAGGGGACAAAGATACGAATAAGCGAGCGATTTCCCAAATCTATTTGAGGAAATCCGAGCGAGAGTATCTAAAACCGCAGGTTAAAGATAGTGCAAACCGAGTGAAAACGCAAATAAATTTGCAGTTTTCCGAGGTGCAGCCTATCTAAGACCGTAGGTCAAAGATACGAATAAAAATTGAAAAATGAAAATTAAAAGGGAACAATTATTTTGTACTTTTCCTTAAGATAATAAGGTATTAAGGCGGTCAAGATTTGGTCATTTCGGAAATTTATCCTACCTTTGAGACGACAATTTGCCGTTCGCATGAGAAACATCTTCTGTAACATATTATTCTTTATGACCTTATGCTTTGCCACGTCCCTTTCAGGCCAGGACTTGCTGACCCATAAGGTGCCCACAGACCAGAAGATGAAAGACATAGATTCGCTGTCGACCCATCGGCTGGCAGAGCGCGAGCGCTTTTCCAATCCCGCGACGGCACTCTATGCCGACGAGGAACACAACTTCACCGATGCCGACCTTATAGAACTTATCATGCAAGAAGCCTTCTCACACCTCGGGGCGCGCTATCGTAGTGGCGGCAAGGGACCTGCAGCCTTCGACTGTTCGGGATTCACAGGATATGTTTTTGGTCAGAGCGATTACAGCATCGGTGCCTCCTCACGAGATCAATATGCCAAGAACATTCCTGTAGAACGCAGCCAGATGCGCCGTGGCGACCTGGTGTTCTTTACCAGCCCTCGCTCTGGCAAGCAGGTGGGTCATGTGGGCATTGTGGTCAGTGTGAACCCGGCGAACGACACCTTTACTTTCATCCACGCAAGCACCAACCGCGGCGTGGTGGTCAGCGAAAACACGGAAGGCTATTACGCGCGTCGCTTTGTGGGAGTGCGCCGCGTTTTCTAATGAAAATTGAAGTGACCTCCCCTGACCCGACCTCCGTCGCAATCATAGATTGCTCCCCTCATCAGGCACTGATTGCCAAAAGGCAATTATCTGAAGGCCTTCTTCGCCTGTAGGAGGGGAATATTCCTCCCCTACAGGGGAGGTCAGGAGGGGTCACCCTTACCTTCCCCGCTTATCCCCTGCTCCTCCAATCGCTCGTGAATCTGCGTCAACGTATGGAAATAACCGGAGAACACCACTCCCGGGCGATTGCTTCGCAGGGTCTTTATCAGGGATTCCACGGTTCTGCGAAGGTCTTCGGTATGCGTGGCTCCATTGATTTGTAATGTTTGAGGGAGGCGGTCCATCCGTTCGGCAAACCACTTTATCTCCTTCTCAAGGATTGCTTCTGTGTAGTTAGGATTGTAAGACATTGAAAGTTGAAAGTTGAAAATTGAAATAGTGAGAAGTGGCAAGTGAGAGGTGAGAAGAGGATACGTTTTCCTCTTGAGGATTATTCAGGGAGTCTAATACATTTCTCTTCTCACTTGCCACTTCGTTCTCGCTATTCGCTCGCGACCCCTTCGGCGTTCTCACTTCTCACCTTGCCCCTTGCTCCTTGGCTAAATGGTAAATGGTTAAATGGTTAAATGGTAAATGGTTAAATGGTAAATGGTTAAATGGTAAATGGTTAAATGGTAAATGGTAGGTTCCAACTGAATCCAGCCATAAGTGTGGCATGAGGGAGTGGATACCCCTTGACAACCTCGTAATTGCGCTTGCCGACAAGCGTTTCCCCACGAATCCACAGGGTCAGGCCACGCCAGACGCGATGAGCCACCGAGGCACTGAGCAGGCAGAAATTCTCCTTATCCTCGTTGGCTCCGACCTCGGTGTAGAGCGCGCCAACATAGTGAAGGCCAACCTGCGCCCGCCAGCGGTCCTGATGATAGCGCACGCCTGCATAACCCTTGTAAGTCGGTGCCGCCAACAGGGGATTTTTCGTATGCAGATACGAGTGATTGGTGGTCACATCCCACTGACCGTTGATGCGATAATCGAGGGTCGCCTCCGCGCCACAGTGTTCCAACTCACCAGTGTTCACATTGCGCGGCTTCCCGTCCACCATCTGCTGCTGAATCATGTTGTCGCCCGTGAGGTAGAACACATTCACTCCATACGAAAGGCGATTGCCCGGCAAGTGCTGGCTCCAAGCCACTTCGTAGGTAACTATGCGCTCGGGGGCGAGTTCCGTATTAGAGGGAGGATAGAGATACATCTCGCGCATGGTGGGATTGCGGAAGCCCTTGCCTACACTTATCTTCGCCTCCCCATTCCCAGGGGCATGGAACACCAGACCACCTTGCGGAATCCATTCCGTGCCGACGATTGAATGGTGGTCGATGCGCAATCCTGCATCCAGCGTCAGCCAATCGGTCACGTTCTGGTGGAAATTGACATATCCCGCCACCTCGTTGCGGTGGCTCTCCCCACTCTGCTTGTACTGCGTCTCCAAGGTCTCGCCCGTTTCCTTCGAAGTGTAGTAGGCGTGGCCGTAGATATGCTGATAATCAAGTCCGAATGTGGTAGTGTTGCCACGGAACAGGCCTACGCGCTGATAGAGAGTGAAGCCCGCCAGATTGTCACGGCTGCGGAAGTAGCGTTGCGTAGGAGTCAGTGCCTCTTCGGTGCCGTCGTCAATCTTGTGCCTGCCGAAATTGGAATAGACGCGCACCATACCATTCGTCGTCCGCCTGCCCTCGTAACGGTTGGTCAGCGCAAGGCCTGCGGCACCGCGCGTCACCCATTGGTCGGCATCCCACAACGGGACGGAGACAGTCCCCGGCTGGGAAGCATTGAAATGAACTACATTCAGGTCTGAAGACAACTTCCAGTGCGACGATATGTCGTAGCCCAGAGCCGCGAACCCTCCATATTGCCCGAAACCCATCCGCTCGCGATGGTTGTCCGAGCGATTGTACTGGAGACCCACAGTGCTTGAGAGACGGCCTCGGCGCACCTGGTTCGAGGCCTCCGTCTGCACAGTGCCGTAACTACCAGCCCCCACGGTAATGTTCGTCAGGACGGTGTCGTGTGGAACCTGTCTGGTCACGATGTTCAGCACGCCGCCCATCGCATTCGAGCCATAAAGCACGGAGGCAGGTCCGCGCCAAACCTCCACGCGCTCGGCCACCATCGTTTGGCACGCGTCGCCGATGGGGTGGCCATAGATGCCGCTGTACTGGGGCTGCCCGTCGATGAGCACCATCAGCCGCCCGGCACCGCCCGACAAACCGCGCAGCGACATTCCGCCCGCGGCACCTCCGCCTACGCCATATCCCATGGCCGCCCGGCTGGTGACGAAGAGACCGGGCACCAGTTCGCTCAGCGTCGGCAACACGGAGGGGCGGTACTGGCTCGCCAGTTGCGTGCGTCCAATCACGCTCACCGTCTGCGGCAACTGATGCACGTCGTCCACACTTCGGGAGGCGGTCACCACAACCTCCTGCATACTCAACGAATCCACCCTCTCCGCAGCCCTCAGGGGTGCCGACAACATAAGAGCCGCGAGGGCGCTAAAGGCCAATTGATAATTCAAAACTGATAATTGATAATTGAAAATTGTGGGAACAAAGATACGATTAAGTGAGCGAAAAGCCAAATATGTTTGAGTATTTTTTTGAGCGAGAATATCTTGCCACGTCCCGAAACAGGTTCTGGTTTGACGCTTAGCATTCACCAGTTCCACAACGATGGGCGGTGCATCGCCTGCACAGCAACGCTCATTGTGCCACCACGGTAATGCCACTA
>FLNZ01004405.1_pt1 | contig 71531 bp, 46 predicted proteins | sample 1140391 | NCBI WGS metagenome assembly FLNZ01 (sample SAMEA3878171, study PRJEB12797) | bioreactor metagenome | biome: Moose rumen | place: Sweden | collected 2011-10 | reverse complement strand
CGTTGCCCATCATAATGCGCTCAATGGCGCCATTGCGGTAGATGTAATTGCCGCAGTAGTCACGGGTCATGACTACACGCTCAAAGTCGGTGTATATAGGGTCCAAGCCTGGGTGCACAGGATCCACGACGCCTCCGCCATTTAAACCGTACTCATTCCCGTCTAAACCAGTCAACCCTCCCGGTCCTACTATGGCATGCCGCAAATCAATCTTGTATGTCACATTGAGTTTGCGGTCATCTGCGGCATAGGTGATGTAGGTGACATGTCCGTCGCTGTGAATGATTTTCTCAGGTAGATTGAGAACATTGTACTTTATCTGTGTCAATCCCTTGTTCTTGTCGCTTGTCATGTTGCCGTTGGCATCCCAAGTGTATTCCACCTGCTTGTTTGCCCCGTCCTTGAAGTCCATGGCTCCGGCGTAGGTCAGCTCCTCGCACTGGTCGGTGACCTTCTTTAACAGGTTGCCGTCGCGGGTTATTGACAGGTTGTCGATCAAGCCGTAATCGTCGAATGTGATATCGTCAATGACTTCTATGGTGAACTCATCGCTTTTGCCGTAACGCTGCAGTGCCGTTAAGTTGCTGTTCAGGTCATAGTTATAGCTGGTGGAGTAATTCTCTTGATTGTTGAAGCCCATGCCAGCTAACGGGTAATAAACCATATATGATGCTCCCGTGAGGCGGTTCATGCCGTCGTAGCTGTAGCAATAGCGGTTCAACTTCATGTCGAAGTTGTTGATTTCCGTATTCCAGTCCAGTCCGCTGTGATGACCGAAGAACTCAAAGTATCGGTTCTTTTTAGGATATATTGGGTGGATGTGTGAGTTATGATTGTTCATAAATGATGTGGAGAATAGTTTGTCAATTACAAATTTAACAACTTTTATCAAGAAAAACAACTGATTTAAAAAAATTGCTTGTAGCATGGTCTTTTTAATCGAAAAATTCCACGATTGTATGCTTCTTTTCTTTTCTTACCTATTTTGTTAAACCTTTTCTTTTTTTTCTTTTCAGCATCTTTTAAAGTAATAAAGTCTTCATTGGCTTCTTGAAACATAATTACTTCAATATATTCACATTTTTCACATAATAAAACTTTAGTTGGCTCAAAACAAACCGCCTCAAAACTTATTATATAAATCGAATCAGGGAGATTAATTTCAAAAGTACCACAATGATCACCATAAATTTTAGTTTCTCCTATCTTGACTGTATCATTGATGATAATTTCCACTAAGGGAATTGGCTCAAAGTCTAAATCATCAATGACTAATCCTTTAATCGTTTTTCCAAACAAATCAATATTGATTAGAGGAACAATTAATATCATTAAGACAATTATTTTTCTTAATTCTCTCATTATCATTAGTATTAAAAGTGTTTATTCTTCTGTATAATCATATTCTTGTGGCTTATCTTGCCCCTGACTTCTATACAAAATAATAAATCTTGCATTATGAAGCGTTTGCCGATTTCTCGTCATAATTTCTATATCTGTTGAAATTTCAGGTGCATAAAAAGTAGCTCCTAATTCACCATTTGGATGCGTATGAAAAGTAATAAGAATTTTGTCTAAAGAAAAATTGTCTATATATTTTTTAGCTAAAGCATTCGTATTGCCATATGATGATGTATAAGTATTATGTTTATATTTATTTATAAGAATGTCACTCACTTCATTAGTTGAATTTGATGAATAACAAAAACCTTTTATTTCTTTACCAACAAGTTCAGACATTTTTAACACAAATGATTTAACCCCATCAACTGATGCTTTGTTTTCACCTACAGATATCACAATATTATTTTCTTTAAAATTAATGCCGTCCTCTAAGATTCCTTTTTCTATATTATCCATTAAGACTTTTCTCTGAAAGAATCCTGTATTTTGTTCAAATTGTTTAGTTTTTTTATTAAAATGATAAGCAAGTACTCTGTCTGTTGTCTGGTCTGTTAATCCCATAAGGTAAAACGCTCCAGTTTTTTTATCAAATCTATAGTCATCAAAACCAGTTGGATCTATTCTATTGACTGGATTTCCCGAACAATAAACAAATGGACTAATCCGCGGCTTTTTCTCTGACAGAGGATCAACACTTGTGAACATTGGCAACATCGGGTCATACATTCTCGCGGAGAAGTCATATAGGTCGAGCCCGTTTTCTCGGTCGAGTTCTTTTGAACTGTATTTGTAAGGCTGGTGCTGGTTGTCGCTGGCGTTGATGAGGCCGCCGTAGGGGTAGTACTCGTTGCGCTCCACAAGGTTGCGGTTCTGGTCAAGGACAGCTCGCACGTTGCCCTGATAGTCCTTGATCTGGACGTAATAGACGCTGTCCTGAATGAAGCCGTTGCCCATCATAATGCGCTCAATGGCGCCATTGCGGTAGATGTAATTGCCGCAGTAGTCACGGGTCATGACTACACGCTCAAAGTCGGTGTATATAGGGTCCAAGCCTGGGTGCACAGGATCCACGACGCCTCCGCCATTTAAACCGTACTCATTCCCGTCTAAACCAGTCAACCCTCCCGGTCCTACTATGGCATGCCGCAAATCAATCTTGTATGTCACATTGAGTTTGCGGCCGTCTGCAGCATAGGTGATATAGGTGACATGCCCGTCGCTGTGAATGATTTTCTCAGGTAGATTGAGAACATTGTACTTTATCTGTGTCAATCCCTTGTTCTTGTCGCTTGTCATGTTGCCGTTGGCGTCCCAGGTGTACTCAACCTGCTCATTGGCTCCGTCCTTGAAGTCCATCGCGCCGGCGTAGGTCAGCACCTCGCACTGGTCGGTGACTTTCTTGAGCTGGTTGCCGTTGCGGGTTATTGTGAGATTATCAATTAGGCCGTAACCGTAATATCTGCTACTGCCCACTCCGAACTGCTCGTTGCGTCCATATCGCTGCAGTGCCGTGATGTTGCTGTTCAGGTCATAGCTATAGCTGGTGGAGTAATTCTCCTGATTATTGAATCCCATTCCGGCCATCGGGTAATACATCATATATGATGCTTCCGTGAGGCGGTTCATGCCGTCATAGCTGTAGCAATAGCGGTTGAGCTTCATGTCGAAGTTGTTGATTTCCGTATTCCAGTCCATAGCACTGATGTTGCCGTTGTAGCACGGTGTGGAGCCGTCAACAGCATCGGCATAATGCAGCGACTGTTTCATTATGCACTCGCCGGCGTCGATGCTTGTAATCCAGTTGCGGATGTTGTAGCTGTAGCTTGTAGTCTGCTGATTGCTCAGGCACGACTGCGAGGCGAGCCGCCCCAGGTCATCGTAGGTGTTGGTGATTACATCCACCTGCTCGCCGTCGTGGGTGACGGTGGTGGAGAGCAGCCTCTCCATAGCATCGTAAGTCATGGTATTTATGTCAACATGGTGGGTCGAGTCGGTGGAATGCTCGTGTCTGACAATGAGCGGCTTGCCGGTGAACGTGAGGTGCATATAGTCGTGGTCATAGCCACCCACAGCATTGCTCTCATGGCTCTGGATTACATTACCGTGGCAGTCATAGTACAGGCTCTTGACAAGCACAGTCGTGTCGCCCAGCACGCGCGTAGCCGTGCCAGTAAGATAGCCTTTGGCCGATTGTGAGGCTAAATTATTATATCTTTCGTCATATCCAGTCATTTGCCTAAACTGAAGTGAGTCATTATGAGTTGCAAAAATACTAATAAAATTATATTTATCATAATAATTAACAGATAATGGCTCTGGTTCATTTAGCGCCACATTGGCAATATAGCCACATGAGTCTCTATAATAGCTGGAGAAGGATAGTGTTGATTTCGCAAATATAGCTTGTACTTGTTCGTATGTAAAATCTGGAGGATTTGCGTTTGAGCAAATTCCAGTAACAACATTTCTACCCATAATATCATAAAGTTTGTAAAGCCATTTACCTTTATCTCTTAAATTTCCATCTTGCAAAAAAATCAATCTATGTGCTTTATCATATCTCATAAATACAGGGGCGCAATCTGGAGATCTCTTATAGATGCACAAACCCCTACCATCATATTTATAGAAATAACAATATTTTTGAATGGTTTCATTATTATCACTCCAAGTGCCAGATGTCAATTCTGAGCTAGCCATGGGTGGCAACACATAACAAAGATTGCCACGATTATCATATACATAATAAGTGTCATGCTCTTGATTAGAATTCTTATTATCAATAATTCGCTGAAGTACTAATAGACCACGCATATCTTTAAAAGAAATAACTTTGCTATTATCTTCATCGGTTTCAATTATAACGTCAAGCTCACCATTTTGCCAATAACCTTGCGAACTCAAAGAATAGTCGCTAGTGGAAACAACATATTTCCTGCATTTATTAATTGTACTGCTATTGGCAGAATAAACTATCTTTTTACTTTTGTGGTTGTTGTGCCATATGATGCCAGCACCATATTCTTCAGTTTTCCGATTTAAAGGGGAGTCTTCATAATTGATTTTTAAATAGGGAAAGCTGTCACTATAATAATCAATGGCTGTCTGTCTAAAAAGAATTGTGTCACAGAAAGCCCCATTACCATTTATGGGGATTGTCAACCAGTTTTTCTCCACTTTGCCTTTAATGTCATAATCAGTCATGGTTATCTGATCATAGCCATTTGTTGCAGCATCTTTAATAACTGTCTGACTTTTTCTGCCTAAACCATCATAATAATTTATAGCCACTATGCTACTAACGCTGTCTGTCATACTTCTTTGCATAACATAATTAGCGTCTATTGATTGTGACATACAATCAAGGCAACAAGTGGACAACAGCATCAAAAAGAGTATTTTATGAGTTATATTATTCATTTTCTATAATTGTATTGAAATCCTTTAATGGTTTTGTAATTATCATCAAGGATTTTTTCAAGTTGATTCTTGAGGTTATATTGGAAATGTTCTGTAATACCGTTGGCAGATATTTTTGAACGTAAGCCAATATCTCCAAAATAAGAATATCCCGTTATGAAATCTCCCTCACAATTAATAATCCTTGCTTTAAGCATATCCGAGAGATTATTATTATCCTTAAAAACATCACTTTCACTGAAATTCTGGTCATATGGATGTATTCCAACCTGACTATAGATAAGATAATTATCGTTGTAAATCCATCTCAACGTTGTATTATCTTCTCCTAACCTTTGGAATTTCCTTAAAGCCCCAGATTTATAGTATTCTAAATATGTTACAGTTGTATCAATTATACCACCATAATCAACTAGTTCCATTTTAGGCATAACGTATTTAATAGGTGTGTGGTTAATTGTATCAACTGGAAATTCGCCAAATACAATTGAGTCTTTCCTATTAAGCACATTATTATAGAAGATACTAGTGCTAATAGGATTTAATATATTGTATTCGGAAGTAAGAGTCTTTACCAAATTTTTATTTGACTCAAATGGATAAAGAAATGTCTTAGTCATTGAAGACGTTCCTCTTGTATCACTTATTGCGGACAAAGTCCTTTCACGAACCATATGTGTGAAAGGAGAATATACTGAGATGTTATTGTCTTTGTAAGTGATATCTTTTCTGCTGATAGAATAAGATCCATCGAAATTGAATGTTGTGTCAATTTGACAACATACATCGTATCTGTCTGGGAACAAACGGTACAATCTGCCAGCAAGATAATATAGACCGTCAGTCATTATTGTCTCATAAACGTCCAAGGTTTGACCACTCCGGTAATTCTTTTGTAACGTCAAAGAACTGGCATATGTCTTATCGTTTTCCAACCCTACTGTATGATATAAGAATTTAGAAGAACACACTTTATGTCCCAGATTGTCATAATCGGTCTTCCCTATTATCTTTCCTCGTCTATAACTTCTGTCTGAGAATTTATCAAAAGGAGTGGCATTATTGGTATTCAAGTTCCCTTCTACAAACAGCATATCATTATTACCCTGTAGACCACTGAAACTATATTCAGAACAACTGCCGTCCTCAAAAGTTTCTTTTACATTTGTATAGATGACAGAAGCACCCATAGCGTTGGATAGAGAGTGTATAGATGTTGACCTAAATATTGACATCTTTGAGGAAGCATTGTATTGCCCATAAGTGATGATTGGGGCATACCAATTTTCCCACAGATAAACAGGAATAGCTGTCAGTTGTCCGCTACTGATATTTGTATTTGGTTTATTATAGGAGTAAGTTCTCCTTTTTAATAATTTTGAACATGTTGAATCTTCAAATTCACTAATACTTTTGATTCTCATACCTCCACCAATACCTACGCTGTCCTTTATTGACTGCCTGTTCAAAGACACTGTTTGTGAGAAAGTGTTGTTTTCATATTCAAAAGCAGTGGCACCTCCTGTTGGATATGTAATCTTCGTCAAAAGCCCTATTCCAGCCTTGTTTGTTACAGGATCACGTGACGATTTGTAATTTCTCATAAGAGTAACCGAATTAGGTCTTAAAGAATAGTTACCATTGTAATATCCCCAATGGTCAACAGTTTTTGTCAAGCAGTCTGTAGGTAGACTATCTTTATTATTGTATTCAAATTCGAAACTTTTAATATTAGTAAGTTGTCCCAATTCATTATAATATTTATATTTAATGTTATCAAGCATCATTCTTCCTGCATAATTATAATTAAAAACTATTGCTTGTGAATTTCCACTAGAAATGCATGCGTTATATGTTACTAATATTCTATCCAGTTTTTGAGTGCAAACTCTATCAAGTATATAGCCAATGTCTGAACCGGCTGTCGAAGGAAGATACTGTTGAAAAGCGTCAGTTAGATAATAAAAAGCATTGGTGATATGACTCATACTTTTAACTCTAGGCCACAGATAACCATACAAACCTGCCTCACCAGTAAAACTTGATAGGTTTCGAAATAAGTCCCACATGCTTTGATCGCCTTCACTAGAGGTGAAATTAATTTTAACTCCATTTAAAGCATTTATTGATGTCAAAAAAACTGGCGCGTCAAGTTGACCATCATATTCTGTGGTTGGATTATTATAATCATAACTGCTATATCCATATATCATGCTAAGTCCCGAATGCCAGTTTGATATCGACTCGTCATAAACATAATTCTCAAATATATTATAAAACTGAGCACAAAACTTTCCTCGTGTATAATTAAGTTTATATAGTTCATTGCCAAAACGATCTTTTACACTTGTCAGATACCAGCTTGTCGCAAGCCATGAATCTTTATCTTCATAATCGCTCATTGAGAAAAAATGAGTAGTGTATTCAATGGCATCGGTAGTATATCCAAATTCATAAATGATACCATCATTATCTCTTATTCTAAAACCTGGGATTGTAAGAGGGGCGTTCCTATAATTGGCATTAGTAAATGGAAATTGAGCAATGAAAGGTGCAATAAGTTGAGTTGAGTCACTGACATCATAGATGATTTCAAGATTCTCATCGCAAGAAACTCGCCATTGACCATCATTGCCCAAAAAAAATCTTCCACTTTTCCCCATAAAGTTAAAGTAAAAAATGTCTGGCTCCAAATCACGAACTCTTTCGATTGCATCCGTAACGATTAAATATGGGTTACCATGCATATATGTTTCGAGACGACTATGCCCCTTGAAATAATTAATAAAGTTAACAATAGAACCGTTCTTTGAGTATTCATATTCATCAGGATTCCTATTTATGGTACGTGTGATTACGCCACCAGCACTAAGGGTCCAATTATAGCCAGTCCAACTTGGCAAAGAGTTGAGTTTTACACCTGTAGCATCGTAGCATAATGTGATGGGCATTTCTACTCCCTTTACCGTTGTACTATATAGTGGTATTGATATATTTGGTTTTCCAGTACTTAAAGACACCGGGACATCACCCCATGAACCTAATGAGGCAGCATTAGGTGTTGGTAAATGGTCTGGTATTATTAAACTTGCATTAATTGGCCATGTATTTATAATAATATATGACACACATATAATAATTCTAACATAGAAACAATATACATGGTTAAACAATCTCATTGTATTTTCTTTGTTTTTTACTTTACATTAATTCTTTCAGTTCTAACATTCTCTCCGTCATTGACGTAAAGAAGATAAGCTCCTTGTGGCAAGCGTGAGGTATCAAATGAATGCGCAATCTTGCCTTTTGAAGAACCATATACCCTACCCTGTAGGTCGCTCAGGATTACCTCGGAAATCATGCCGCTATTTGTGGGGATTGTAACATCAATATGACCTTTGGCTACATTTATTGCCACAGCATTAGCTTTGTCGGCAAGCATCTTGTCATTCATGTTGTGATTACTATAACTATTATAGCCATATCCACCAATATTGTTCGGGGTTTGTGGTGTTTGCATCTGTCGTTGCTGGCGCACGTCACCGAGAGCATAGAGCTGTGTCGCAGGAGGACAAAGATAAGCGGTCTCATCTTCTCTCGTCATGTTTGCTCCATTATAAAAGCTGTCTTTTGTGATTTGAGCCAATGGGTATCGGAAATCACTGCTATACCAGCTGTAGGTGTCGCAAACGTGGCGCATCAACGAATCATTATCTGCACTAATGACTACTTCTTTTGCCCAAGGACTCACACTCATCTTTGTATCAAATCTCTCATGAATACGAAGCACGTTTCTTATCGTGTCATCAGGTAGGATTAGCGTCCCTTCTCCATCAACCACCATTGAATAAATCCCAGCAGTGGCAATTGCATTGTTTCCACAATATTTTCCACGGTAATAAATAGGAGAAGAAATACTGTCGCCAAACGTTAAAGGAAACACCATCTTCAATGCAGGCAGAGAATCGGCAAGATTTGACAATGCTGTCTCCTGGCTACGGAGCAACACACTGTCGCCCTTAATCTCATAGACATACTGATGCCGCCCCTCCACTCGAGCTACCACACTGTCGCCAGAGTTGAAGAACCGCATCGTGCACCCGTCCTCAACCACAAGGGCATGACTCATGTCCCAAATAGCTTCTTGACCACGAGCACCAACTTCAACCGCCTCAACCCGCTGCCTGTCAACCCTGTCGCCATTCATCGGCAACATTATTGCCTTGTTAAGTGTCACTTGAGAAGATGAGATAAATGATATTGATAGGAAAAAAAATGAGACAGAAAATTTCATTAAAAAGAAAGTTGCTAATTTATACTGTCCTAGATATCACCTCGTTGCAGAGGTTCTTGAGGAGGTTGTGGCGGATGATGCCTATGATGGGGTAGAAGAAGGGCACGTCCTCGATGTGCTCGTCGCCCTGGTAACGCCCCTTGAGGTAGCTGTTGATGCCTGCGGTGAGGTAGTTGTCGATGTCGTCGCCGACCACGTTGCAGAATATCTTGAACACCTTGTTGTCAATGCCAAACTCGTCTTTTGTGACATTGTCGCACAGGTCAATGAAGAACTGGTTGTAGCGCTTCACCTGGTCGATGAGCCTGCTGCGAGTATCGATGTCATAGACCGACTTGATGGTGAGCGGTTTCTCGTCGAGCATCGAGTAGCAGTACTTCATGGCGTTTACGTTGCGTGGCGTGAGCTGCTGCACATCCACATTGCCGTCCATGCGCAGGGTCTCGAGCTTAATGCCGCCTCGGCAGGTGATTTGCTTGGGGCTCTTCTGCTCAATCTTGATGAGGAAGCGCTCGGTGTATTTCTTCTCAAACACGCGCTCGAGGATGAGCTGCGTGAACTCTGTCACCTGGTCTTTGCTTCCCAGGATGTTGAGAATCTTGGAGCCTGTGCCACTGAAGTATATCTGCTTGGGCATCTCGTAGTTGCGCGCCTTCATCGACTGAGCGATGTAGTAGATGATGGCGGCATAGAAGTACATGAATATGAGCTTGCGCTGCTGGTCGTTGCGCAGCAAGATGTTGTAGCTGTAGATGTTGCGGTCCACCTCGCGCAGGGTGCGCAGCTGCTCCACGTTCTCGATGGAGAACAGGAAGGCATTGACGTCTTGCGAACGCTTGCGCTTGAGCACGTCTTGGAGGATGCTGTTGAGGTAGCCTATGTCGCTGTTCTTGGAGATGAGGCGCTTGAAGTACTCGCCATAGTGGCGGATGAGCGGGTTGTTGTCGGCATCGCGCTCGGTGAAGGCGTCGCCAAAGATGGCGTCGCCGGCAAAGCGGAACGACGAGATAGCCACCGGAATGGTGTCGAGGCGGTCTTCGGTGGGCTGATAAATCACCGTGTCGGTAGTGCCGCCGCCAATGTCGATGGAGACGAAGCTGCCTCCGCTCACGTCGTCGCCCTTGTAGAAATAGGCTGGCGCGATGCTCTCGGGATAGGCGTGGAGGTTGCTGGTGTCGTCGCCAAAGTAGGTGTGGTACAGCTCATTCCAGGTGTCGTCGAGCTTGCGTCGGTCGCTGCCGCCCATGCTCACGGGGAAGAAATAGACGATGCTGGTGCGGTTGAGGTCGCCGTTCTCGAGCAGCACCTTGGCCTTGATGAGCAGCACCAGCTCGCGCAGGAACTCGCGAGAGAGCGTGATGTCGCCCATCCACTTGAGGTTGGTGGTGATGTCGTAGCCGTCGAAATACTGGCGCTCATAGAGGAACGGGATGTTGATGTCGCCAAAGAGCTTGTGACCGCCAATGCTGATGGCGTTGCGTGCCAGCGCGCTGCGCAGGGGGAAGCCATACACGTTGTCGATGTCGCTGGGCAGGAACTCCACACGCTGCAGCTGGTCGGCAAAGAGCAGCGTGCCGCGCTTCAAGAGCGAGGCGATGAGCACCTGATGCTCGCCGTGGGCAAACTCCAGCGTCTTGGCGTCCTCGCCACGCACCGACCACTCCACGTGGCTGTTGGTGGTACCGAAATCGACGGCAAAAATCAGCTCCTTGCTGCTTGCCATGTAGGGTTTCCACAGCGGCACGATATATCCAGTGAACTGCCCCGATGGGGTGGTGATGGATGCCTGCACCATGTCGAAGGCTCCCTCGATGTCGTAGTAGCTGGTGGTGTAAGAGCTCTGCGAGCGCAGCTTGCTGCTGCACTTGAGCTTGTCATTTGTCATGCCGTCGTTGAAGAACGACAATTGCGCGCTGCCGCCGTCAATCATCGAGAACAGCTGCACGGTGTAGTCGTCTTTATAGTCGGTGCGCACAAAGGGGAAGATGGCTGCCGACATCACCACATTGGTGATGATGCGCCCGGTGCCACGCTTCTCGTCGAAGTGCCACGATGGGTCGTCAATGGGGTAGTAGTTGCGGGTGAGCTCTATGAAGCGTTTCTTGAGCGGCACTCTTATGGTGACGTTCACCGAGCCGTCGCTCATCTCTTCCATTTCGAGCATATTGCGGCCATGAACCTGCTTGGTCACGTCGCTGGCGTTGAAATATTTGAAGAACTCCTCGGTGAGTGGCAGTAGGTAGCCGTTGTTGCTGTTCATCATCTTGTTGATGATGTTGCCGGCGAAGTAGTGGTCGCTGTCGATGGGACCGCTCAGGCGGATGAGGGTGTCTTGCAGGAAGTCGCCGGTGGTAAGGAAGGGATACTCGATGCTGGTGTCGGGGAGTTTGCGCTTCGCCACGGGAATGCCGTGGGTGAACACCTGCGTGGAGCTGTCCCACTCCTTGTCGATGTAGATGTAGTGATCGACGCTGCCGTTGAAGTTGTTGCGCAGCACCAGTGGCAGGGTGTCGCCCACCTCGCGTGTGGGGGCGATGACGAAGTCGCTGCTGGCGGCTGCCGTGCGTATGTCGCGTGCGCGCTTATGGTAGAGTCTAGCTCCAAGCACTGTCACCTCGTTGTCGCCCACAAAGGGGTCGAACTCCAGGTCGAGCCTCTCCACCAGTCGTGGCGCCAGCTCATAGCTCAGTGCCTCGAGGTTGGGTATCACCTGTGTGAGGCGGTTGTAGAGCAAGGGTTTCTGCTCCATGATGATGTTCTTGTTCTTGAGCATGTAGTCATACACGCCCTTCACGGCGGTGCGCAGCGTGGGGAAGGCGTTGAAGAGCATGAACATGTAGTAGATGAAGTCGTCGTCGCGCTGCCACAGGTCGCGGGTGTCGCTGTCGAAGAGAGAGATGCCTTGCTCCACCTTGATGGCGTTGATGGGTCTCTCACTCTCGCGTGGTACGGCGATGGTCATCGACGACGGCGAGGTGGCGCCTATCACCTGACTGTTCCACAGCATGATATACCAGTCGGTGAGCAGGTTGAAGTTATACTTGGTGTCGCTGGCGAGGAAAAGCTCAAGGGTCTCGCCATAGAGGCGGTGCTCAGGCTCGCTCTTGAGGCGCTCCAGCTGCTCGTCACGGTTCCAGCGCACGATGTGGAGGTAATCCTTGTGGTTCTCGAAGTCGAAGAACAGCTGCGCCACGTCGAGGGCGTTCGACACCAGTCGCTTGTCCATCATCGACCCACTCAGGCGCGCATTGCCGGCGAGATGCTCAAAGGCGTTCTTCACCAGGTCGAGCTGAGCGAAAGGACTGGGTATTGCGGTGCGCGGGTTCTCGCTCATACCACCGTTAGGATCCTTTATCTGCTTAATGTCGTCGTCAACGTAGGGCGTCACAGGAATCCAGTCCTGCGCGCTAGTCTTCGTCGTCTTGTTGTTATATGATAGTACTTGACTCATAAGTTCACACAGTGTCGTTTCACTCCACAATGTGTTTCGCACATTGCCAAGTCTACGACTTGTTGTTATTTTGTTATCAATTATGAATTCTTTCTAGAAATTATAGATTGTCTAGATGGTCTAGATAAACTAGATAATCTAGTATCGATTGGGCTTAACACTTAAAACTTTACACTTAACACTTATTAATTCAGGTTGTTATATCGTTCGGTGATGATTTTCTCGGCGGCGGTGTAGAAGAGGTCCATGAGTTTGAGCTCGGGGTTGGTGCCGTAGCGGTTGCTGTCGCGGCTGAGGCGGTTCATCTCGGCCTTAAACACATCGTTGTCAACTTTCTTGTTGCCGAAGAAGCTTTTCTTGGTCACCACTTTGTGGATGGCTTTGTTCATGTCCATCTCTCCCTCGTTGAAGAGGGTGACGTGGCGGCGGTTGTGCAGCAGCTCGGTGAGCCACTCGATGTAGCTGTCGAAGAACTGCTGAGTGAGTACGCGGTAGAATTGTGTGCCGGTGAACTCGCGGGTAATCTTGGGAGCGTCTTCGGTGAATCCCTGGCCAATGATGTCGTTAAGACCAGTGCGCAGGAAGATGTAGAGCAGGTGCAGCTTCACTAGCGGCCGGTAGATGACCGAGCGGGTCTCCTGTCCGAAGGCCGAGAAATCCACGAAGTCGGTATCTTGGTCGAGGCCATACTCAAATGCCTTGGTGGGCAACGGGTCACCAGTGGCAAGGTCGGTGAGTTCGCTGTCGCTCAGACTCATGAATTTGAATGGTGCTAAAGCGCCTATCATCTCGATGAGGTGGGCCGGGTCGTGCTGGTCGCGCTTGTCGCCCGGGTCATAGGCGTAGGGTGCGTTATGACCGTGGTCGCCGAGGTAGAAGATGGCGTTCACGGCGTTGCGTCCATTGCCAGTGAGGGTATTGTTGTAGTACTCCAGCGCGCTTTGAGTCTTCACCACGAAGTCGGCGTTGTCGATGCGCTTGTCGTTCTTGTCGTCGCTTTCCATAAGCGAGAAGTAGGGCAGCACGGTGAGTCCGCCTATTGGCGCCTTCTGGAGGAACGCCTTGTTCTTGGCATCGATGTTCTTGGCTTGGCGTATGTTCTTCACGATGATAGGGAAGCCTGCCGCGCCCGTGCCGCCAAAGATGCTGCTGATGAAGAAGATGCGGTCGCCGTCGGCGAAGACGTTGGCAAACGCTTTGAACTCATTGCTGTCCTTCACGCCGTTGAGAGCCACGCTGCCAATGTTTGGCGAGCCTACGAAGCCTATGCTCATCTTGTTCTCAAGCTGATAGTCGGCAAAGAGCAGCGAGGTGAGAGCCTGGTTGGGCTCGTTCATCGTGTTGTAACTGATGAAGTCGCGGAACTTGTAGTTCTCGACGGCAGCGAGGTTGAAGATGAACGAGTCGTCGAGAGGCACTTGGCTGCTCGACACCACATCCTTGAGGCTCGAAATCTTGGTGGCGAAGAAGCCTTCGGCATTGGCGTTCTTGCCGTAGAGTTTCTCGCGGATGGTGCTGTAGGCGCTGAGCAGCCGCTCGGTGCGCTTGAGGTCGGCATTCGACTTGTGCGGGTCGATGATGATGGGCACTATCTCCACGTCTTGCAGCGGGTGGCCGTTGGCGTCAACAGGTCTCACGCCGGCGGCGCACAGCATGATCATCGACTTGAGCACGCGCGAACCAGTACCTCCTATAGCAAAGATGAAAAGTTTCATTTATAAGTTCTTAGTTTTTAGTTCTTAGTTTTAGTTGAGAGTAATCTCATTGTGCATTATGCATTATGAATTGTGCATTGTTATTGCGGGATTGGTGTGTGGCGGCAGTTGCTGCTCCACCAGCGCATCGAGAACGAGGCGATGACGAAGGTGAGCGCCGTGAACAGGATGTTGTAAACCTCGAAGGTGAACTCGGCGGTGCCATAGTCAAAGCCATCAAGCATATTAGACACAACAATGTAGCACACCACAGGCGTGAGCACGCTAGTGATGCCCAGCATCGCCAGCCAGTGGTACCAGCGGTCAAATTTCACAGAGTTGATGACATAGTAGTAGATTGCCGCCATGCCCCATGCCATAGCAATGGTGATGACAGCTACCGAGCCGTAGGCTCCAGTGTTGTACATCTGGTCGCTGAAACCGTTCACAGTGTAAAGAGCCTCATAAAGCTCCACCCTGAAAACCCAGAACAGAACACTTACCACAGCTCCAATCACTAAAAATATTACTTTATCTCTCATGTTTTTAATAATTATCGTTTTATTCTATTTTTTCCAGAAATTCTAGATTGTCTATATTTACTTGAGGGTCTAGATTACTAGGGTTTAATTTTCAATTTTAACAACGATTTTCCCGTAGGTGGCGTTGCCTGGGGCGAAGGCGTCGTAGATGCCTTGCAGGAAGCGGTCTAGGCCGAAGGTGGTGGTGGCGAAGCCAGCTGCTGCGGGGTTGATGTCGCTGCTTGTTGACGACTCACCAATCCATGCCGGGAACTGGTTGTTGATGGTGATGGATAGCTCGTCGTGCGATGTGTTGAGCTTGCCCCGTGCGGTGATGAGGTGCGTCATGCCCTCAAGATATGCGCGGTTGTTATTGTTGATGTCGGCAGGCGCGATGGGGCGAATGGTGATTTGAAATCCCGATTGCGACTGCACGGTGTAGTTGGCGATGTTGGTCAGGAACGCGTCGTCCTTAGCCAACGGCTTGAAATTGGCGGCTATGGTGAAGCACATCACTCCCGTCTCACGGTCGCCTTCGCACTTGGTGAGTGTGTTTTGGTCGTCGCGCGAGATGCGGAAGCGGCCCGTGTTGTCCTTCCAGTCGGGGACAATCTTGAAGTTGATGTCGCCCGGAGCCTGGTTAAAGCGGTAGGTGTTCTTCACGCCGTCGGGGTGCAGGAACTTGGCATATTTGTCATCGTTTGCCATGCGGTCGATGGTTGAAGCGTCACCCACGATGATGACATAGAAGGGTCGCTGCCCGTTATATGCCACCGGTGCGTTGTTGTAGGGGTAGTACATGCCGTTGTAGTCGCCCATTAGCTGGTTGACGATGATCGACTTGCCCTTATAGGTCTTGAAGATTGCCGTTGCCACGCTGTTCTCCTCGTTGAGAATCTTCTCCACGCTCACGTCGGCGGTGTTTTGGGGCGAGTAGATGAGGTCGGTGATGAGCACGCTCACGTTGCCGGGCTTCTGCGCCTGGAAAATCTTCTCGAAAATGAGCTTGAAGTCGGTGTAGCTGGCGTTACCGGTGCCGCTGGTGCTCTCATAGATGTTGCGGTCTTGCAGGAACGAGTCAACGGTGCCGCTATAGGGGTAGATGTTGTCGTTCACGATGTTGATTTTCACACTCTCACGGTCGGGGAAGAAGTTGATGAGGTCGTTGACCGCCTTCTTGAGCTGCCCTCGCCCGCTGGTGTGGTCATAGGGCGTCATCGAACCGCTGCGCTCAAAATAGATGGTGAGCGAGAGGTTCTTGAGACCATAGGCTCCGATGTTCCACGACATGGGCGGTCGCAGCTTGCTGCCCACTTCGTTGATGTATTTCCCTAAGGCATCGACATTTATCTCGCCGTTCTTGTCGAGAAAGTCGCTGTATTTCTCGGGGCTTCCCTTGATGATGGAGCAAATCGAGTCGTAGGTGACCTGAGTGGTGTCGCCGTTGATTAACGCCTTCTTGATGGTCTTCTCCAAGCCTCCACCGCCGCACGAAGTCATCGCCAAGCTTGCTGCAAGTGCCACAATCATCATGACTGCCCAAGTGCGCATTCTGTTTATTTTGTTCATTGTCAATACTTTTAAAAACAAAGTTTTTAATTATGGCAGCAGCCACATTGTGCTACTTCACCTTATAACTTGCAAAGTTACAAAATATTCTTCATCTACACATTAATTAAGATATATTTTAGATAAATTTTATGTTTGATTATATTTTGATTTAGAAAAACATTGGCAAGCGAGGAGTTTTTATGCAATAGATGTGAAAGTTAATCGTTTTTATGTTAGGTAAAATAGCCTTAAATGGAAAATTACCCTTGTCATATGGCACGTTTGGCGGCATCATTCCGCGGCATGGCACTAGTTGTGGCTGTGCTGCTGTGGTGTGGCTTTAGTGTTGATGCACAGGTGATTATCAATGGCGTGAGACCCTTTGCCGATGAGGGCAGCAATATGTTGCTTTACAGCGTCCCCAAGTCCACATTTGGCACTGATTTCACTGCGCAAGTGCAGGTCGATACCGCCTCTAATTGGCAAAACATAACCGTTGCAGGTCAGCCACTTACTAATAATCCCATAACATTCAGCGCTGTGAGCGGCGACAAATTTTATGTGGTGAGGGCTATTGAGAATGGCAAACTGGTGGTTAAACATTTGATGTTCACTTTTTTGCCCATTATCGCCATTGACGGCGACATGGGCTATGACTTTGTTGATACCCATGTGACGCTTATGGACCCCGATGGTACTACCGATGAAGCGATGCTCGCTCAGGTGAAGTGGCGTGGCGGTTACACCAACACCGAAGGCCGCCACAAGCGCAACTACAGCATCAAGTTTATTGACGAGAACGGTGATAAGCAGAACCGCAAACTGCTGGGTCTGCGGCGCGACAACCATTGGAAGCTCGACGCCGGGCAGGTTGACTTGTCGCGGGTGCGCAACCGCTTTGCTACCGACCTGTGGCTCGACATGGTTCGAGAGCCGTACTACTATGACCAGGCTCCCGATGTGCTGTTAGGAGCCCGAGGCAAGATGGTGGAGGTGTTTGCAGGCGGCAGGTATATAGGCATCTATTCGCTCATGGAGTGCATCGACCGCAAGCAGCTGCAAGTGAGGAAATATGATGAGGACACACACCAAATTCACGGCATGATATGGAATGCCGCCGAATGGAGCAAAGTGGCAGAGTTCAAGCAATATGTGGGCTACAACAATAATAGTCCCAATTACTCCACTTTTGTTGTGGAGTACCCCAATTTTGAGGATGTTCACCCCACTCACCACGAGGATTTATACAATGCGGTGAAATTTGTCGCCACCAGCGATGTCAGTAGCTATAATACCCATGCCCACGAATATTTCGACATGCCTGTGCTGATTGACTATGCCATCTTCATCCAGTTCCTTATTGCGGTGGATAACAGCGTGAACAATATCTTCTGGGCGATTTATGACCGTGAGGCCGACAAGCGTCTCACTCTGGCAGCTTGGGACCTCGACTGGTCGCTGGGCACCAATCGCGACTCCCCCGACTTCCGTGGCGGCAGGGCAGAGCCCGACCATGACCTCAAGTTCTCGAGCCGAGAGTTCAATATGTTTAAGGACCCGGAGTGCATCTACCACAACGAGATGATAGAGCGATACTGGCAGCTGCGCGACACATGGCTCAGCGAGCAGAGTCTCGTCAACCGGCTTAACACTCTCGTCAATCCTTTGGTGGAGAGTGGGGCAGTGGCACGCGAAGAGGAACGATGGAGTGGCGACAGCGACATCAACGGTCTGACGCTCGACATCGTAGGCGAGAAGGAGTATATCATCGACTGGATACACAAGCGCCTGTCGCACCTTGACCGCACTCTCATGCGCCACCCGTGTGACGTGAATGGCGACGGTGTCGTCACCGCCTATGATGTCATGCTGCTTCAACAATATTTGCTCTATGGAGAAGGCTACGACAGCAGCCTTGACGTGAATGGTGACGGCAATATTACGGCAACCGACCTCTCCATGCTTTATGGATATATTTTAGGATATTAAGATTATGACACAGCAAGTTAATAAACTCTTAGTGCTGATGGCTTTATGGCTCATGGCTGGCATCGGCGGCAATGCAACTGTGAAGCTCACGATAGATGGTAGCCCGGCGTTCTGCGACAGCGCGGCTGGCACCTTGCTGGCATCGGTGCCGCAGCAATGGTTTGGCGGCAGTGAGACAGCTGTTGTTCAAGGCGTGGATGGGTGCCAAGTGTTGAGCATTGATGGCGTGCCTCTTGCCGGTGACGGCTCTTTCACCTTCGACAATATCTCGGGCAGCAGGTCGTGGGCTGTGCTATGCGCCGACGGCAAGGAATACGCATTGCAGTTCACTTACGTGCCTATAGTGTGCCTGGAAGGCGATTTCGGCTATGACTATGCTGCTGGCACAGTGCTACTTGCCGAACCTGGCGAGAGAGCCAGCGAGGTGATGACAGCTAAGATAAAATGGCGTGGCAACACCACCAACACCCCTGAGAAGCACAAGCGCAACTACAGCATCAAGTTTGTCGATGCCAATGGCGAGAAGCAGAACCGCAAGTTGTTGAATATGCGCCGCGACAACCACTGGATTCTCGATGCCGGGCAGCCCGATATGGCACGGGTGCGCAACCGTGTCGCCACCGAGTTGTGGCTTGATATGTCCCGGCCACCATATTACTACGACCAGGCTCCTGATGTGCTCACTGGCGTGCGGGGCGAGGTGGTAGAGGTGTTCTTAGGCAGTGAGTATCGTGGCATCTATTCTCTCACCGAGGCTATGGACCGCAAGCAGTTGCAGCTTGTGAGGCACGACACCTTCAACAATGTGTTCCACGGAGGACTGTGGAAGACCGACGAGTTCAATCCCCAGACTGGATTTCGCTACACCGAGCCGTTTAACGACTCCCTCCCTGACTATTGCAGCTTTGCCGTGAAATATCCCGACATTGACGAGGTGTTCCCCACCAGCTACCAGGTGCTATATGATGCCATCTACTCAATGGAAATCAGTGAGTCTATCTATGTTTATAACGATGTGGTTGACGACCATTTCGATATGCCAGAGATTATCGATTACACGATATTCTACCTTACCCTTAATGCCAACGATAACTCAGCGCGCAACATCTACTGGCTGTGCCATGACCGGGCTGTGGATGAGCGACTGTCGATAGCCGTGTGGGACCTCGACGCCTCGGTGGGGCAGACTTGGTCGCCTGTTGACTGGCGGCCTCCGCTCACGGCTTACAATTTCTTCAAGATACCTTATAACTGGCTCTTCAAGATGCTGTTTCACAACATGTGCAAGTATCGCAAGGCTTTTCTTGACCGCTACGACGAGCTGCGCACCACATGGCTCAGCACCGAGAGCCTTGTGAATCGATATGCCAGCGCCATCGACCGTCTCATCGACTGTGGCGCCGCGACACGTGAGGAGCTGCGATGGAACGGAGATAGCGACCTCTATGGGCATCCTTTGAACTTCGTCGAGGAGAAACAGTACATCACCGAGTGGTTCACCAAGCGAATGCCGCTGCTTGATGTGTGGATGCACCACCACATCTGCGACGTGAACTATGATGGCGTTGTCACCGCTGCCGACATCACCAGGCTCTACGACTATTTGCTCTTTGGTCAAGAGGCGGGCTACGACGAGCATCTCGACACCAATTTTGATGGTGAGATCACTGCCAGCGACATCACCAACGTCTATAACGTGCTGCTCGGGAATAGTGAGTGATGAAGGTGTGTCAAAATAGATGAGTCACGCTACGCGTGAGAACCACGAAGTGCTCACGACCCGCAGGGGAGCCCGAAGCGCACTAAACCAGAATCTGACATTCCCTCTTTATCCCAAATCGGTCATTGGAATTATTGACTATTCCTCAATGTTTTGTGGAATTTTGTAGTCTTTGCGATATTCGCTGGGTGATTGGCCTGTAATCTTGGTGAAGAATTTTCCCATGCTTGACTGGTCCGAGAAGCCATATTCGTAGGCGATGCTCTTTATCGACTTTCTCGACATGATGATTTCCTGCTTGATTTTTGAGATCAGGAATGACGATATTATTTCCTTGGCTTTATGGCCGCTCTTGAGTTTGCACAGCTCATTCAGGTACTTTGCTGAGATGTGGAGCTTCTTGGCATAGAACGTCACGCCATGCTCTTCTTTCACATGCTCTTCAATAAGCTCAATGAAATTCCTGTAATAAACATCGCCGTGGTTATAGTAGGACTGCTCAAGCTGCACTGTGCCGCGAAACGACGCCATGAGCAGCGCCACCGAGCGGAATGCGAGTGCTACAAGTTCTATGTGCTTCAATCCCAAGTTTTTGTCTTGCATGAGGCAGAGGGTGTCGAAATGCTTGTTGATGAGCTTCCACTCTATTTCATCTGAGATGTTAATGATAGGATTTGTATAAATTGACTCAAAAAATCCCGTGGGAATGCCAACTATGTTGTCGAAGGCAAACGAGCTTTTGCACACCAGCACTCTTCCCTTGAAGTCGTCGCTCATTTTCATCGTGCGCTTATACAATATGTTTCCCATGCATATACAGTCGCCCTTCACAAACTCATATTTCCGCATATTGGCCTCGAAAGTCGCTTTGCCCTCAACGCATAACATTATTAATGTGTATCGAAACTCGATGGGAGTTGTGGCATCGGCATCGCTGTTCTTTGTCAAATCAAAGATGCAGTATCCGTTTTGTAAAATTATTTCTTGATGGGTCATTTTTCAATGGATTTCTGATTATGACCACAAAAATATATCAAATATGCATAAAGGCGCAATTTCTCACGAAATTTTAACCATTTTTTTGTATCGCATCTAGGGCTTCCACGGCGAGGCGATAGCTGTCGAGGCCAAAGCCGGCAATCACTCCCACACACACAGGAGCGAGTTCGGAGTGGCGGCGCACCTCCTCACGGGCATGCACGTTGCTGATGTGTACCTCTATGGCAGGTGCCGCCACTGCGCTCAGTGCGTCGGCGATGGCTAGGCTGTAGTGGGTGTAGGCTCCAGCGTTGATTATGATGCCGTCGCTGTCGAAGCCCACGCGGTGGATTTCATCTACAATCTCGCCCTCCACGTTGCTCTGGAAAAACGTGAACTGCACGTCGGGATAGGCGGTAGCTAGTAGTTGCAAGTAGTTTTCTAGCGATTGTGTGCCATAGATTTCGGGCTCTCGCTTGCCCACTAGGTTAAGATTTGGACCGTTGATGATAGAAATTTTCATAAAAACAGATTTAACAAACTAATTATCATCAAACAAACTCAACAAAGAGTAACAAACACAACAAAAAATTGTTCTCGAAAAATCGTTTAATAAAATGCTCATGCTAGGCACTCTATTTTCAAACAAAGTCAACAACTGTTTTTGTTGTTTTTGTCTGGTTTTGTTTTCCTTGTTTGATAATGTTGATATCGTTGAACAGTTACTAATTGCTTCGATGGCGATGAGGTAGCTGTCTTTTACAGGTGCAAAATTACCAAAAAAACGAGAGAAAAACGATTTTTTTCATCAAAAAAAGCACTTTTCCCGTTCAAAAAACGGCAAAAAAAACAGGTGATTTTTCGGAAAATTACAATAAGCTGAAAAACAATTAATTGCCTATCAAAAATGTCCTCACAGTTACAAAAAATGTCCTCAAATTTACAATCATTGTCCCCATTGTTACAAAAGTTGTCCACGCAATTATAACACGTTGGCGAGCCGAAGTTGTTATTTTGCAACGTCAAAACTCACCAAGCGGTGCGTTGAGGCAAAACCCGAGAACTGGACTTTAGATTTTTGGAAAGAATTAAGACGAAATAGAAATAGGGTTTTTTTAAAATATTATTTATCATTATCTATTAAAATTTATTGTTATGAAAAAGTTAGTTTTATTATTCGCAGCAGTTTTTGCAATGACTTTTGTTTCTTGTGAGACCAAACCAGCTAGTGACGCCGCAACCAGCACAAGCGCAAGCGCACCAAGCACCGAGAACGTACAGAGCGCTCCTGAGGCTTCGGCCAGCGCTGTAGTATCGGAGAACAAGGATGCTGAGGTTTCGGAGAACAAGGACGCAGCTGCTCCCGCCGAGGGCGAGCAGGTATCTGCCGAGCAGAAAGAAGAGACTAAGCCCGCAGCTTAATACTCTCTCCTGAGACAAGTCATAAAAAGGGACCGTGCCGTGATGGGCAGGGTCCTTTTTTTTATGACTTGTGTATTATAATATAATTATTTTCAATACGTTTAATTAATATTATAAATAGCCTTGAGGTTGTGTGAGAAAAAAATAGCTCGCGTTGCTTTGACGCTGTTGCTGACACTGCTTTGTGCCAGCAAAGTCAGTGCGCTCGACCTCTTGGCAGGAAACTATTGTTTTGACAATAGCAAGCTACACTTCTCTCAAGTTAAAATGATCGTGGGCAGTGTGTCAAGGCCGTTCACCCAGGTCTATGACATGACGCCCGTTCCTGACCGCCAATGGTGGCAGGCGACCCTTGACGCCAACGTTTATAACCTCAGCTATTTTATCTTTGTGGAGACCGATGTGGAGTCGGGCACCTACTACTCCCGTCTCAACGAATTTCTCGACAGCCTGAGACTTGCCAACGGCGGCAACTTGCGGCGCACCAACCTCAGCTCAAAAACATTCATCGACTGGAGTAAATCACCAAGATGGGTGTTCTGTCCCATTAACGACAGAATTCAGAGCAACGGCTACTGGCGTCCTGACTACAGCTATGACGCCACCATTTCAGGCACGCTACCAGTCATCTATCTCAATACTCAAGACTCTGTGACCATCGCAAGCAAGGACTATTACATCAACGGCAGCTTGTGGATTGACGACGCACAGCAGCCGCTGGGCACCAGCCAAGAGCCGCTTGCCATTGAGGTGAAGGGGCGTGGCAACTGGACCTGGCGGAATTCCGACAAGAAACCTTACAAGATAAAGTTTGCCTCCAAGCAGTCGCCTCTGGGACTTGACCACAGCCGTCATTTTGTGCTGCTGGCGCACTACAACGACTTTAGCGGATACCTGCGCAACGCCGTCGGCTTTGAGATGAGTAGGCTGCTCGATATGCCCTACACGCCCACTCAAGTGCCAGTGGAGCTGGTGCTCAACGGCGACTATGCGGGGCTGTATTTCCTGTGTGAGAAAATCAGGGTAGAGGGCGGCAGAGTGGATATCATGGAGCAGGCCGACAATGAGACAATCCCCGACAACGTCACGGGCGGATGGCTGCTTGAACTAACCGATGACGGCAATAAAGTAATTGAACAGCACCAAAATAACGACCCTGCAAACTCCGTGTTCTGCTTCGTCACCCAGTCGCCCGAGGTGCTCTCGCAGGTGCAACGCAACTATATCCACGACCTCATCTATCGTGCCGACAGTTGCGTCTATGTCCCCGACAAGAACGACCAGGGCTGGGAGCAGATTCTCGACATCGGCACATTGGCACGTTTTTATGTCATCCACGAGGTGATGGAGAATGTGGAGGCGTTCTCGGGAAGCTTGTTCATGTATAAAGACCTGGGATGGAACGAGAAACTCAAGTTTGGTCCTGTGTGGGATTTCGACAACAGCTTTTTCCAGGAGAGCACTACCAGCGACCATTTCATCTTTGATTACGATACACAGTACAATTTTCTGTGGATAAAGGAAGTTCTCAAGTTTCCGCGATTTCAGCAGGAGGTGAGGGCGGTGTGGCATGAGTTCTGCGTCAATCACGTGCTCAATAGAATCATTGACTACGCCTGGCATTGGCGTCGCTTGGTTGCCGATGCCGAGCAGCAAGACAGCTTGCGATGGTTCGCCTACGCCAGCAGCCATGGTCCAGAGAAGCCGCAAGAGTTTCTTAGCGTGATATATAAGAAAACGGCGTGGCTCAACACTCAGTGGGGCATCGTGGGCGACGTGAACGTGGACGGCGTGGTTACCGCAGCCGACCTCTTGGCCCTTCTTGACTGTCTCCTCAACGACAGCCAGCAATACAGCATCACCTGCGACTTGAATGGCGACGGCAATGTCACCGCCGCCGACCTTAGAATGCTTTGGGATATCCTTTTTGGCACTGACATCCAGAGTGGTGGTATTGCAGGCGACGTGAACCAGGACGGTGTTGTCACCGCAGCTGATGTTATAGCCCTTTATGACTGTATCCTAAACGGTGACCAGCAATATATCAGCACCTGCGACGTGGATGGCGACGGCAATGTCACCGTCGCCGACATCGTTGCTCTCTACGATATTCTACTTGGGAGGTGATTCGGGTTTATGGAACCAAACTAAAAGATATGTTTTGTGCGCTAAGCATCAATATTACAAGAGATTATCGAAAAATCCTTGATTTTTTCACGAGCGATATCGCACTTTTTTTGCTCGATATCGCTCAATGAATGGTTGAGTTTTTCAAAAAAAACATCTAAAAATCACTTAAACAGGTCGTCCATCAAGACTTGAGCCGCCACAATTCCGGCGTGAATATTATTCTTAACTCCATAAGTGGTGACAAAAGTTGTGAGCAAGGCCTTTTTGGTTTTAGTTTCCATTCTGAATACCGTCATCTTTTCTCTCAAATTTTGCTCATAATTTTTATCAATGACAAAGAGTTCTTGCGAGAACTTCATTTCGCATAAATGTATCTGTCGGTCGGAGCGTTCTATAACGAGGTCAATTTGTGCACGGCGTTTATTTCCATTATCTACCTCTTGTACCGAGGCGCTGCGCCACGCGCTTTGCTCTGTCAAGATTCCTGATATACCCAAGCTGTGTTTTATTTGTTCCACATGCATCATCCCAACAAGTTCAAATGTCAAGCCTTGCCATACCTTCACCTGCTGTTTGGCAAGCATCTGATTCCAGTAATTCTTGTCAGTTTGTATCCCAGCGTTTTCGACAAAACGTAAATAGAATAAAGAAAAGAAATCAGTGAGTCGAAAAATAGTGTCGCGTTGCTTACGACCATAATGCCTATAAGCCATAATGAAATCACAACGCCTCAAGTTCTCAAGCATCTTTGTCAATCCACCTCCACTACTTGTTCTCTCTGCTATTTCGCTATGGCTCAATCCTTGTCTGTTTTGTGCTAGCAATCTCACTATTTCAATATATTTCTCTGAGTTTTTAAAAAGCACAGAATACAAGTCATCAAACTCATTCTCTAACCTGGAGTTTGAACAAAAAAACAATTTAAAAATATTTTCCTCGAGCGACTTGCTATAATCAAGTAAACTTAGATAATAAGGCACACCACCTAAATACATATAGTATTGCGTTATAGCATATCTGTCCCATCGGCACTTGTGGTGACGTAGATAGCTCTCACATTCTTTAAGTGTGAACGGTCGTAGATGAATTTTTGATGTCACCCTGTTATAAAGTCCACCTTGGTTTTTTAATAAGTTGTTTACCATCCAAGACGTTGCCGACCCAGTAGCCACAAGCATGATGTTTCCTTGTTGTGCTGCCCATCCATTCCAGAAATCCTCTAATGCTGTCACAAAATTAGAGCGGCTGGCATCAATCCATGGCATTTCATCAAAAAAAATCACATGCTTAGTTTTAGTCTTTCTTTTTTTCAACAAAGTTTTAAGAGTATCAAAAGCGTGAAACCAATTATCTGCGATTGGAGGGGATTTTAACTTGCCACTCTCTTGTAGTGCTTGTGCAAACATCTCAAGCTGTCTAGCTTTGCCTGCCCTGTGCGATCCGGTAAAACTCAAGAAAAAATTATTGGCAAAGAAACTATTTACAAGAAACGTCTTTCCTATTCTCCTTCGTCCATAGAGTATAACAAATTCCGAACGCTTGGAGTTCATGCATCTTGACAATTCTCTTATTTCCTCTTCACGACCTATTAAAGTTTCCATAATTATTATCTTAATTTTGCGCAAAATTAATGACTTTCAATGTAATGACCAAATTTTTCCATAATTTTCACGAGCGATATCGCACTTTTTTTGCTCGATATCGCTCAATGAATGGTCAAAATTGCTAAGAGAAGTCACAAGAATTTTTATCCCAAATCGGTCATTCGGGTTTTAGACAGCCCTTAATTTTGGGGCAACAATTGTGCATTGTTAATTGTGTCGTATATTGTTCATTCTTCTTTTTTCTCTTTATTTCAAGAAAATCGGTCTATAATATGGTCAATTGAGAAATTCTCAGTAATTTTGCACTTGTTGAAAAAATGAGACTTTTTGAAACCAACACATAACCTAATAATATTTTTATGAAGATCAAGTTTTTATTTGCAGCGATTGCTGCTTTGCTCGTCACTACGGCGCTCGCTGAGACTCCGTTGTGGCTGCGTTATGCCAAAATCTCGCCCGACGGTAAGGAGATAGCGTTCTGCTACAAGGGCGACATCTACAAGGTGCCTGTGGGTGGCGGACAGGCTGTTCAGCTCACCACCCAGCCCAGTTATGAATGTAACCCCGTGTGGTCGCCCGACGGCAAGAAAATCGCCTTCGCCAGCGACCGTAAGGGCAACCTCGACGTGTTTGTGATGCCCAGCAACGGCGGCACAGCCAAGCAATTGACTTTTAACAGTGCCGGCGAGACACCCTGGACTTTCACCCCCGATGGCCGCTACATCTACTTCTCGGCAGCCATCCAAGACCCCACCACCAGCGCGCTGTTCCCCTCGTCACGCTTGACCGAGGTGTATCAAGTGCCAGTGGAGGGTGGTGTTAGCACTCAGGTGCTTGCCTCACCAGCCGAGGAGATTACCTTCAACCGCGACGGCAAGTTCTTTGTCTATCAAGACCAGAAGGGTATGGAAGACGCCCTGCGCAAGCACCACACCTCGAGCGTGACGCGCGACATCTGGAGCTACGACACCCGCACTGGCAAGCATGTCAATCTCACCAACCATGCCGGCGAGGACCGCAGCCCCGTGCTCAGTGCCGACGGCAGCACAGTCTATATCTTGAGCGAGCGCGACGGCGGGTCGTTCAACGTGTATTCGTTCCCCATCAACGCGCCGCAGAGCATCAAGGCTCTCACCTCGTTTAAGAAGAACCCGGTGCGCTTCCTCTCAATCGCCAGCAACGGCACCTTGTGCTACACCTACGACGGCGAGATTTATACCCAGGTGCAAGGCGGCAAGCCCGCAAAGGTGAAGATTGACCTCATCCACGACGATGCCGACCAAGTGAAACGCCTCACCTTTACTAGCGGCGCCAAGAGTGCGTCGGTGTCGCCCGACGGCAAGCAGGTGGCATTTATCGTGCGTGGCGAGGTGTTTGTCACCTCAGTGGAATATGCCACCACCAAGCGCATCTCTGCCACAGCGCAGCAGGAAGCTGGCGTGTGCTGGGCTCCCGACAACCGCACCATCGCCTACGCTACCGAGCGCAACGGCATCTGGCAACTCGTGCAAGCCACCATCGAGCGCAAGGAAGACCTGAATTTCCCCAACGCCACAATAATCAATGAGGAGATTTTGCTGCCTTCAACCTCCATTGAGCGCGCTTATCCACAATACTCCCCCGATGGCAAGGAGCTCGCCTTCATCGAGGGTCGCAACAAGCTCATGGTTATGGACCTCAAGAGCAAGAAGGTGCGTCAGGTCACCGACGGCAGCACTTGGTATGAGACCAACGGCGGCTTTAACTACGAGTGGTCGCCCGACGGCAAGTGGTTCGCACTCGAGTTCATAGGCAACCAGCGTGACCCGTATAGCGATGTGGGTCTTGTGAGCGCGCAGGGCGGCGAGATTCACAACCTCACCCAGAGCGCCTACTTCAGCGAGAGTCCCCGCTTCGTGCTCGACGGCAACGCCATCCTCTACAAGACCAACCGCTACGGTATGCGCAGCCACGCCTCTTGGGGCTCGCAGGACGACCTCGCCCTCATCTTCCTCAACCAGGAAGCCCTCGACAAGTATCAGCTCAACAAGGAAGACAGTGAGTTGCTGAAGGAGGCCGAGAAGGAAGAGAAGAAAGCCGAGGAAGAGAAGAAAAAGGAAGATGAGAAGAACGGCAAGAAGAAGAAAGAGATTGTTGGCGACAGCAACAAGGAGAAGCCCGATTACATCGTGGTGGAGCTCGACGGCATCGAAGACCGCATCGTGCGCGTGACCACCAACTCCAGCGACATCGCCAGCGCGCTCATCACCAAAGACGGCGAGAACCTCTACTACCTCTCGGCTTTTGAGAAAGGCTATGACCTTTGGAAGATGGACCTGAGGAAGAAGAGCACCACGCTCATCAACAAGATGGGTTCGAAATGGGCTAACATCGAGAGCACGAAGGACGGCAAGGAGTTCTTCATCCTGGGCAGCGGCACGATGCAGAAGCTCACCGTTGCCAGCGACAAGCTAAAATCCATAACCTACAGCGCCAAGATGAAGATGGACCTCGCCGCTGAGCGCGAGTACATGTTCAACCACGTGGAGAAGCAGGTGCAGGAGCGCTTCTACAACACCAACTTCCACGGCGTGAACTGGAAAGACAACTGCAACACCTACCGCAAGTTCTTGCCTCATATCAACAATAACTACGACTTCGCCAACCTCCTGAGCGAACTGCTGGGAGAGCTTAACGTGTCGCACACTGGCGGACGTTACTACCCCAGCGGTGGCGAGACTACCGCCAACCTGGGTCTGCTCTACGACATGAGCTACACCGGCAAGGGTCTGAAAATCGCCGAAGTGGTGACAGGCGGACCGTTCAACAAGTCGAAATCAAAGGTTAAGGCTGGCTGCATCGTCGAGAAAATCAACGGCGAGGAAATCACCTACGACAACGACCACACCGCTTTGCTCAACGGTCAGGCTGGCGTGAAGACGCTCGTCTCGTTCCGTGACCCTGCCACCGGCGAGACATGGGACGAGGTGGTGAAACCCATCAGCCGCGGCGCGCTCAACACCCTGCTCTACAAGCGCTGGGTGAAGCACAACGAGCATATCGTTGACAGTATCTCGGGCGGCAGGCTGGGATATGTCCACATCGAGTCGATGAACGACGCCAGCTACCGAGAGGTATATAGCAAGGTGCTTGGCAAGTACAACAAGCGCGACGGCATCGTGATCGATATCCGCTTTAACGGCGGTGGCCGTCTGCACGAGGACATCGAGGTGCTCTTCACGGGTAAGAAGTATTTGACTCAGGAGATTCGCGGACGCGACGCTTGCGACATGCCGAGCCGTCGCTGGAACAAACCCAGCATCATGCTGCAATGCGAGGCATGCTACAGCAACGCTCACGGCACACCCTGGGTGTATAAGCAGATGAATATAGGTAAACTCGTGGGAGCTGCCGTGCCAGGCACCATGACCAGCGTGTCGTGGGAGACCCTGCAAGACGACTCGCTCATCTTCGGCATACCTATCATTGGCTATCGCACTGCGCAAGGCAACTACCTCGAGAACAGCCAGCTCGAACCCGACATCAAGGTTCTCAACGACCCCGCCACAGTGGTAAAAGGTGTTGACGACCAGCTCATCACCGCCACCAAAGAGCTGATGAAACAAATCAAGTAAGCGCCTGTGGCGCGGGGATCGGGGATCGTGAATCGAGGATCGGAGATCGGGAATCGGGGATCGGGGATCGGCTTTAACTCTAATCACTAATCGCGCGTAGCGCACTAATCTCTAAACACTAATCGCGCATCAGCGCAACTAATCTCTAATAAGCGCGAAGCGCTCTACACTTAACACTTATATATCATGGTACTATTAAACAGTTTTTTTGACCCAACAGGGACTTTCTTCTACATTTGTGGCATCATTGCCTCGGTGGGATTGGTTCTGGGATATGTGCCTCAGGCTATCCAAACCATCCGCACTCGCAAGACCGATGACATCGCTCTGCCCACATTCCTCATGATTGGCATTGGAGGCATCGCTTTCATGCTGCAAGGCGCCATGTTAGGCATCTTCGGCGAGGGCTTCGCCATCTTCTGGACCAACTTAATCACCACCATCTGCAGCGTCATCATCTTCGGCATAAAGATGTATAACGACTACTTCAAGAAAGACAAGGACAAGAAGTAATCACTGTCTTGACACACACTAAATTAGCCGCCTCTTGCCATAGTGCAAGAGACGGCTAATTTTGACATTCATGCAGTATCAGGTCTAAAAATGTCTCAGTCGCAAAAAGGTGCATGCGAGACAAGTCTCCGACTTGTCTCAATGCAAGGAGGTGATTTACCTTCCCAGGAAGTCTTGAAAGGCTTGCTTGTAGCTGTCGCCGATGGGGATATAGACGTCTCCGAAGACGATGCGGTTGCGGTCTATCTCCTTGATTTTGCTCTTTTGGACGATATAGGAGCGGTGTACCCTGATAAACCGTGATGCTGGCAGCATCTGCTCCATCGCTTTCATGTTCATGAGCGAGAGGATGGGGTGTGGCGACTGCTCGGTGTAGATTTTCACATAGTCCTTGAGGCCCTCGATGTAGCGTATGTCGTCGAGGTCGATTTGCAGCAGTTTGTACTCGCTCTTTACAAATATGCTGGTTGCTTCGGGCTCACGCTGCTCCTCGGCCTGCTGCACCATGGTGAACCACTGCAGCGCCTTGTTGCAAGCCTCGAGGAACTCGGGGTAGGAGATGGGCTTGAGTAGGTAGTCGAGGGCGTTGATGCGGTAGCCGTCGATGGCATACTGGTCGAAGGCTGTTGTGAACACCACCCTTGTTGCCTCGGGCAGCATCTTCGAGAGCTCCAGCCCATTGAGTTCTGGCATCTGAATGTCGAGGAACACCACGTCGATGGGGTCCTCGGCAATGCCTTTCATGGCGTCAACGGCGTTGGAATACTTGCCGTGCAGCTCCATAAACGGTATCTTCTTCACATAGCTCACCAGCAGTTCCACTGCCAGCGGCTCATCGTCGATTATTGCGCATTTGATTATCATAGCTAGTTAACAGTTTAGAGTTTAGTGTTTAGAGGGGCATCCCCGATCTCCGATCTCCGATCCCCGATCCTCGATCCACTATCACCGAGACAAGACTATCTTAGAGAAGTATTTATTAGTCTCAGTGTCTAAGCCTTTTTCCCAAGTGTAGTGGTCAGGGTACATCAGTTCCAGTCGCTTGGCGACTTGTTCTAGCCCTATTCCCGAGCCGCTCTTGTCGTTGTCGCGCTTAGGATGGTTGGTATTCACTATCTCACATGTGATTTTATCGTCCTTATTGGTGATAGTGATGTCGATTTCCCCCTCTCCCGCCTGCGAGATGCCGTGCTTGAAGGCGTTCTCTAATAGCGAGATGAAGATTAGCGGAGCGATGGGTGTGGAGTCGTCATCGTTGATGTCGATGTTGGTGTTGATTTTCACGTTGTTAGTCACACGCATCTTCATCAGGTCGATATAGTTCTCGATAAACTCCACCTCTTTGTATAATGGCACAAAGTGCTTTTGGTTGTCGTAGAGCGCATGGCGCAGCAGTTTGCTCAGCTCGCCCACTGCCACCTGCGCCTTGTCGGGGTCGAAGGCGATGAGGGCATAAATGTTGTTCAAAGTGTTGAGCAAGAAGTGGGGGTTGAGCTGGTTGCGCAGGTTCTTGAGCTCGGCATCGGTGCGGATGCGCTCCGCCTCATTCTTCGCCTCTTGCAGCTTGTGCCAACGCTGGCTCATGCGAATGGCGACACTGAGTCCCACCACGAGGATGAGCATGAACGACATCTGCACAAAGCGTGTCCATCTAGGTGGCGCGTTGAGGATGGGGGGCTTGGGTCTAGAGTCGGGGAACAGGTTTCCCATCAAGTGCCACCACCATGTCATGGCGGCAACGAGCACAAATATGGCGATGATATTGTAAAGCACAAACCGCTTGCGCTTGTTCTCAAAGAGCAGCTTGGGAACGAGATAGATGTAGTTCAAGTAGAAAATTGTAAGCCACGACAGGGTGCCACCAAGTGAGCGCAGGTAGTGCCTCAGCATGTCGGTCATCGTGTCGTTCTGGCGGTACAGGAACAGCGGGAACGCCAGTACCAGTCCCCAGCACAGGAGATGTATCAAGGTGGTTCTATTAAATGTTACCTTCTTTCCCATAGTGCAAAGATAGTTGTTTTTCAATTATTTTTCAAAAAAGTGAGGCAAAAATCATCATTCGTAGCGCAGAGCCTCGATGGGGTCGAGGTTGGCGGCCTTCTTGGCGGGATACCACCCGAAGAACACACCAGTAATGGAGCACACCACAAACGAGAGTATCACAGTCCACCACTCGATGCTGATGGGCCAGTGTAGTATTGACTTGAGGACAAAAGATGCCGCCACACCTAAGATAACTCCAATTATACCACCTGTCACACTGATGAGGATAGACTCAATAAGGAACTGGCTGAGGATGTCAACTCCGCGTGCTCCCACGCTCATGCGCAGGCCAATCTCCTTGGTGCGCTCAGTTACCGACACATACATGATGTTCATGATGCCGATGCCGCCCACCACCAGCGAGATGCCGGCGATGCACGCCAGCAAGGTGGTCATCATGTCGGTGGTGGAGTTCATCATCGAGCTGATTTCCTCCTGCGAGCGTATGGAGAAGTCGTCGTCTTCGCCCTCTTTAATCTTGTGGTTGGTGCGCAATATGTCTGACACATCGTCGATGGCCTTTTCGGTCATGTCCTCGGTAATGGCGCTGGCATAGATGCTCGACAGATAGGTTTGCGCCAACATGCGCTTCATCACTGTCGTGTAAGGCATGAGCACTATGTCGTCTTGGTCCATGCCCATGGAGTTATAGCCCTTGCTCTTGAGCACACCCACAATCTTCATGGGAATCTTGTTGAAGCGTATTACCTGCCCAACAGGGTCGCTGCCGCTAGGGAACAGGTTATCGACGATGGTCTTTCCCACTACACACACCTTTGCGCTGGAATTGATGTCGGCTTCGGTAAACATCTCACCTTGCTCCACTGTGAGCTGGCGAATTGTGAGATATCCCAGGCTCACGCCACTCACGCTCGACTGGTAGTTGTTGTTGCCGAAGATGAGCTGCCCTCCTGTTGACACATAAGGACTCACGGCGGCGAGATATTTGTTCTGGTCAACGATGTCCTGATAGTCGGCGAGGGTGAGTGTCTGCATGTCGTCGGCGCTCATTCTCGCTCCGCCTGGTCCACGGTCGGCGCCGGGATTAATCATAATCATGTTAGAGCCCATCTCCGAGATTTGCTTCTGTATGCTCACCTTCGACCCCTGTCCTATGGCGAGCATGGCAATCACCGACCCCACACCAATGATGATGCCGAGCATTGTCAGGAAACTTCGCATCTTGTTGCTGTTGATGGCCTTGAGAGCTATTTTGAATAAATTGGCGGTATTCATGTTTGCTGGGTGTGTTCTAAATTATGTAATGTGGTGCTTAGAGTCAATCTTCCTGTACTGGAAGCTCGGCAAGTTTCTTGGCGGCATCAAGGACATTGTCGTTGGTGATGTCTTCGCGCACCTTGCCGTCTCTAAGGACGATGTTGCGGCTGCTGTACTGAGCAATCTCGGGGTTGTGGGTTACAAAAATGATGGTGCGGCCCTCGCGGTGCAGCTCCTGGAAAAGCACCAGAATCTCAAACGAGGTGCGCGTGTCGAGGTTGCCGGTGGCCTCGTCGGCAAGTATCACGGCGGGGTCGTTGACAAGTGCTCGCGCGATTGCCACACGTTGCATCTGTCCTCCCGACATCTGATTGCTCTTGTGGTTCAGGCGTGTCTCCAGCCCTACCCGTGTCAGGGCTGTGACGGCTCGCTCGTGTCGCTCTCGGGCACTCACGGCGTTGTTATACATCAGCGGCAGCTCCACGTTCTCGACGGCGGTGGTCTTGGCCAGCAGATTGTAGTTTTGGAACACAAACCCTATCTTGCGGTTTCGCAACACCGCGCGCTGACTCTTGCTCATGGTGCGCACTGGCGTGCCGTCGAGCCTATACTCTCCGCTGGTGGGAGTGTCGAGGCATCCTAGGATGTTGAGCAGCGTGGACTTTCCCGAGCCCGACGTTCCCATGATTGTGACGAATTCCCCCTCGTTTATGGTGAATGACACTCCGCGCAGGGCGTGAACCGTTTCTTCGCCCACGATGAAGTCGCGCCTGATATTTTCAAGTTCTATAATTGGTTTCATTGGAGAAATAGTAGAGTAGTGGAATAGTGGAGCAGTAAAGTAGTGGAATAGTCGAGTGGGAGAATAATTCATCTCGACTATCCCATTGTTTTATTTCTTCTTATTTTTTCTTGCCGGGTGGCTTGGGAGAGAATGGCGATGACTCGCTAGTGCCTCCCTGCTGGTCATTTGTTTGCGATGTCCCTCCAGGGAAATTGCCCTCTTGTGAGCCGGTCTTGATATCTACAACCACCTCTGTGCCTTGCTTCAAGCCGCCAGTAATCTCGGTGCGTGTGCCGTCGGTAGTGCCTATCTCCACGGCATGAGCGGTGAAGACGTTGTTCTCTAGAGTCCACAGCTTGTGCAAGGCTTTGGTGTCACGGATCTTGTACTTTTTGCCCACCACCGAGGCTTCGGGAGTGAAGCGCAGTGCCTTGGAAGGCACGCTTATCACGTCGGGAAGCTCAAGGGTGTAGATGGTTATGTTGGCTGTCATGCCTGGCTTGAGTTTCAGGTCATTGTTGGGGGCTGTTATCACCACCTCATAGGTCACGACGTTGTTGGTGGTAGTGGCTTTTTGTCGCACCTGCTTAACTTGTCCTGTGAAGGTGTCGTTAGAGAAAGCGTCAACGGTGAATGTCACGCGTTGTCCTTCACGCACGTTGCCAATGTCGGCTTCGTCAACGTTGGCAATCACCTGCATGTCGTTCAGGTCTTGTGCTATGGTAAATAGGGTTGGGGTGCTGAACGATGAAGCCACCGTCTGGCCTTCCTCCACGTCTTTTGAGATTACCACTCCGTCGATGGGAGAGTAGATGGTGGCATAGCTGAGGTTGGTGCGGGCTTTCTCTACATTTTGCTGTGCCATGCGCACCGACTCTTGTGCCTGTTTCACGCTGTATTGGTCGCCGGTGACTCCTAGCTCGGCCTGTCGCACAGCGGCTTGAGCCTTCTCGTAGCTCTGCTTTGCCACGTCATATTCTGCGGCGGCAATCAGCCCTTTTTGATAAAGCTCGGCATAGCGGTCGTAGTTCTTCTTTTGGTACTCCAAATCTACTTTCGCACTCTTGAGAGTGGCTTCTTGGGCGGCGGGCAGCGTGCTCTCCTGTGCTTTGCGGAGACTCTCCTGTGCACTCCGCAGGTTGGCTTCTTGGCTTGCCAGGTCGCTCTCGAGCGTGGTGCGGTCGAGTTCGGCAATGACCTGTCCTTTTTTCACCACGCTGTTGTAGTCCACATAGATTTTTGTCACTCGTCCGCTAACCTGTGTACCCACATCAACGGTGGTTACTGCCTCGACGGTGCCTGTGGCAGTGATGCTCATAGAGATGCTTCCTGTGTCGATGCGTGCGGTTTCAAACTGCACCTCCTGTGCCGCCTTCTTTCGGCTGAACACCAGAAATGCTGCCAGCAGCACTAATGCCAGTGCCACTACGCCAATCCAAATTTTCTTTTTCGATTTCTTGTTCATATCTTATTTATGTTTGTTTTTCTTAAACCCAAATCGGTCATTAGGCGACGAAGGGATGTTTTTTAGGTCTATTTATGCCATAACAGTTTTATTTTTGCATTTTGTTTGGATAAAATGCTCACGCTCGCAAGGCTTTGAGCAAGCTCAGCTTTGTCTCGCTTAATCGCATTTTTCAGATATTGTCTCACCATAGCCCGCTATGTCTTCGACAATATCTTCACAACCTGCTAAAAATAAATTCTGTTCTAGCATAAATCCTAATGACCGATTCGGGTTAAATGTTGATGGTTTCGCCTTGGTAGTACTTGAGCATTGCCACGTTGAGGATTTCCATATATTTGGCCTGTAGCATCTGCTGATTGGCCTGTGAGAGGTTGGTGAGGTCGTTCTGCAGCTCGATGATGTTCTTGATGCCTAGGCGGAACTGCTCGCTTGTGAGCTCTACGCTCTCGCGCGCATAGCGCACCTTCTCTTTGGCGGCGATGTATCGCTGTTGTGCGCTGTTGGCTTCAAGCCAGTAATTCTCAATGGTTTTCCAAAGGGCTTTCTGGTTGTTGGTGAGGTCGAGCTGGGCGCTCTCCTTTTGAATGCGTGCCCTCGCCACAGCGTTCTTTGTCTTGCCGTGGTCGTAGAGGGGAATGTTAAGCGACACTCCTATGCTGTTGTTCCACTGGCGGTAGAGCTGTTCAAAGAAGTTGCCGTTGGAGGTCATGTTGCTGGTGCTTATGCCGGCGTTGGCGTTGATGGTGGGGCGCATACTCGCCTTCGCCAGCTCTATGTTCACGTCGCTGCGGTCCATGGCAAGCTGCTGGGCTTTTATCTCGGGTCGCAGCATCAGCGCGGCGTAATACACGTCGAGTTTAGCCGGCACTGGTGCCAGCACGTCTTCATCAAGAAGCGGCACCACAATCTCTAGGGTCTCGTCTCCATCGAGTTCGAGCAACTGCTTGAGTTGAAGCTTGTAGTTGGCAAGCTGTGTCTCGTCGGCGACGAGCTGATATTGGTCGCTTGCCAGCTGAGTCTCCAGCTGCACCACTTGCACATGGCTCATCAGCCCTGCGTTATACACATCGTGGGCGCGGTCCACCTGCGCTTGCGACAGCTTGATTTGCTCATTGTCTTGTTTTATGGTCTCGATGCAATAGAGAATCTGCACGTAGAGCTGCGTGATGCTCTCCTCTATCGAGAGCTCGCTTTTCTCGAGCTGCAGTTGAGCTATCTGTGTGTCGATTTCGGCAAGACGTGTGTTGTTCTTGATTTTGCCGCCGTCATAGAGAGGCATTGATGCGTTGAGGCCATAGCTGCCGTTATAGGAGAACTTGCTGCTTGATGTGGTGATTTGGTCGCCACTCACTATGGCGCTTGACTCACGGAAAGGTCGAAATCCCACATTTTGACTGCTGGAGAAGCCAACATCGGGCAGACGAGATTTGCGCGCGTCGTCAAGAACGAGTTCCTGTTCTTTCACCGACAGGCGTTTTTGGCGTATGTCAATATTCTGTGCCTTAGCCCAATCAATACATTGTTGCAACGTCCAAACGCTGGGTTTTGTGAAGGTGTTGTCATCTTGGCTAAATGCCGGCTTTGTGGCAGCGACCATAACAATGGCCAGCATTACCACAAATAATAAGTGTCGTCTCATAATCCTTAGGTTTTGTGGTGCAAAGTTAAGACTCTTGCCGCTATTTCACAAATCCTTTAGACAAATCCAAAGCATCACATAGAAGAATATGCGATTTTAATAGACAAAAGTGTTAAGTGATAAGTGTTAAGTGATAAGTGTTAAGTGTTAAGTGATAAGTGTTAAGTGATAAGTGTTAAGTGATAAGTGTTAAGTTAGCTAGATAATCTAGAAGGTCTAGAAATTCTAGAAAATCTAGAAAAAACTCTCCACTCTCACCTCTCCACTCTCACCTCTCCACTTTCACCTCTCCACTATTTCACCGGTTCCACGTGCAGGGTGATGTGTGTGTCGTCGCCGAAGCGGGTTTTCAGTTTCTCCTCTACCTGTGTGGCGAGGTCGTGGGAGGCTTGCAGCGTCATGGCGCCGTCCATGCGGATGTGAGCCTCGATGGCGATGCGGGTGCCTATGCGCCGCGTGCGCAGGTTGTGAGGCTCGCTCACGCCAGGAAATGAGGTGATGATATCTTCTATCTCTTGCTCTGTCTCTTGCGGCAGCGAACTCTCGGTGAGCTCGCCAATGCTGGTTCGCAGCAGCTCCACCGCCACCTTCACCAGCACAAGCCCCACTACCACCGATGCCAGCGGGTCGAGTACCGTCCATCGGTCGCCGAGCAGGATGGCACCGCCAATGCCGATTGCTGCCGCTATCGACGACAAAGCGTCGCTGCGGTGATGCCACGCGTTGGCAATTACCGCCTGCGAGTTGAGTCTCTTGCCATGATAGGCGGTGTATTGATACAGTGCTTCCTTGACAGCGATAGAGAATAGAGCCGCCCATAGCGCCATCTTGCCAGGCGCCTCGAGGTCGCCGCCTTTAGCCCATTCCATCAGGCTCACAATTCCCGAGATGATGATTCCCGTCGCCGCCGCTATCAGTGCAATGCCAATGAAGAATGTGGCGATGGTCTCAAACTTGCCGTGCCCGTAGTCGTGCGACTTGTCTTGCGGCTTGGCGCTGACGCTCACGAAGGTGAGCACTATCACGTCGGTGACGAAGTCTGAGAGCGAGTGTACGGCGTCGGCAATCATCGCCGAGCTGTGCCCCACGAAGCCCGCAATGAGTTTGCACACCATGAGCAGCACATTGCCCAAACAGCCTACAAAGGTGACTTTCTGTATTTTACGTTCGCGTGTCATTTTTGGAGGGACAAATTTCCAAAAAAAAAATGACACAGCCAAATTTTATGATGAGAAAGGGACACCTCCAAGCCAGAGGTGTCCCTTGAGGGATTAAGGAATAATGAGCAACTGTTTTACACTTTCACGATGCGCATGTGGGCTTTGGGATAGCGCAGCACAAGGCAGCTGGTCTCGGTGAGCACGGTGGCATCGACATTGCGCACTCCACTCGCCTTGAGGTTGAGGGTCTCAGCACTGAAGGGCTGATGCACATACTTCTGCAAGTACTCTGGGTCGATGATCATGCCGTTGGCTGCCATGCCGCACTCGTCAAACACCTCGCTGAGCAGCACATAGAGGGTACCGAATTTCGACCTCAACTCGGTGAAGTCGATGCCCCACTTGGTGATGGTGTCGCTGGCGGTGATCACACGGTTGTAGTCGAGCTTGTTGATGGTGCCAATAAGCTCTGAGCCACCAATCAGGATTTTGCGCTTGCTGCCGGCATTGCCGGTGAAAGCGCGGCGCATCATGTCGATAATCGACTCTTGGTTAAGGCTTTGCGCATTGTAGGTAAACTCCTTGCCCGCCTGCTTCCAGATGCCGCCGGTGAGCATCACGTGCTCCTTCTTGGCGTTGTCCCAGATTTTTGCCTTCACGCCAAAGAGAAACGACTTCTCCATGCCCAGTCGCATGTCGTAGATGGCCGCCTCCTCCTGGTCGTTCATCGTCCAGGGCACTTCTTTGTTTGAGAGCTTCTGCAAAGTGCTCTGTTCCACCTGCATCTTAAATATCTGGCAATATTGCTGTGCCTTGTGTGGCAGCGCCTCAAACTGTGGAGACATTACATCGAGTTCGGTGGCGGCGCGCCCCATGCGAATGAGTATCGTGCCTTCCTCTATCGATGGCACACACCCTTCGATGGTGCCTATCTTCTTGCCGTTGACGGCCTGCACCTTGAGACCGTTGTTGTCGTCGCGGGCTATGACATAGAGCACGAGTTCTTCCTTGCTCTGCGTGGTGCCCGACTCGTCGTAGCCGTTAACACCCTGCACGAGAATGGTGTCGGACACATCAAACATGTCGTCGTTGGTGGTGCTGAGCGTGATGCGGGTGTCGTCGGTAGAGGCACTTCCTGCATCGGGCTCCACGTAGTCGTCGGCGACCTCGGCAGTGGTGGGTTTGGTATCTACGTTATAGTAATCGACAATCATGCTGCCCGCATGTTTCGAGCCAGCGCAGCGCGAGAGCTGGTCGATAGGGGTTGCCATAGGGCGTATTTTCACTATCTGCTGGTCAATCTCGTTGAGGAGCAGGTCGGGCGACGCACCTCGTGTGAGGTCGGTGGTGAGGGGCTCGTCATCGATGTGCTTGCCTCCTGCCACACCGGCAACCACCACGGCGAGCATGGCATGAGTCGATGACAGGCATCCACCCAGAATAAGCATTATCACAATAGCAAGCAGCAACATGAGAAGCTTGCGGTTCTTCTTGAGCCAATTGCGCACGGCAATGGCACGCTTGATGATTCTTTTGATAAACATGGTTTTTTTAAAAGTTTAGAGTTTAGTGTTTAGAGTTTAGAGTTTTTCCTAGATATTCTAGACATTCTAGATTTTCTAGACTATGGCTCTTTGTCCTTTGTCCTTTGTCCTTCATTCTTTGTCTTCCTTACTTGTCCCAGAAGCTTCGTTTGGTGTAGATGGGGAAGTTGAGGGGGCGGGGCGACTTGTCGTCGGGGGTGGTGCTGGCTGCGGCAATCACCTCGTTGCGACCGCGCAGGTAGCCTTGCGTCTCGGCGTTCTTCAGGTCTTCGTCGTGGCGCAGCGCCTGCACCACCAGCTTGACGATGTTCTCGCTCGAAGCGTTGCCTTCACGCAACGACTGCACGATCACTCTCGCCGAGGCGGCGAGGCTCTCGCTCACGCCAAGCTCCTGTAGCAGCCGCTGCACGTCGTCGCTCTGCGTGGCAGCCTCGGCATCGGGAATGGCTTCCTGCTGATGCTGCATGGCGGCAATCTCCTCTTGCCCGCCGGCGGCTTCCTGCTGTTGCTCGATGGCTGCATTTTCTTCAATAATGTTGTCGGTGTTCATTTCATTAAATTTAGGGTTAATTGATTGGGTTGATTGAAAATCACGTTGCAAAATTATGGCGGCAGCAACCAAGCTAACAATATTAAAAAAACAGGCGCGACGCACCCCAAAAATTTATGCAAATGGGCTTGTTGCACATATTTTTGTGACAAAATTCTCTCTTTATTTTGTCAATAAATAAAAAATGTCTATCTTTGCGTGCTAATTTTGAAAACAGCTTTTTAGAATAACAAAAATCATTGTTTTTGAACAACAAAAAACATAAAAATCATTTATAATGGCAGTACTAGAAAAACTTAGAAAAAGACCTAAATTGTTGATGGGACTTGTTGGCGGCGCTTTGCTGCTTTTCATCTTGACAGCCATCGACAATCCAATGTCTCTGTTTAAGCCCAACGAAACGTTGGCACTAGAGATTGGAGATGAGAGAATTGATTATGGGGCTTATCAAACGCTTGCTTCTCAATATCAGGACAAGCTGCAAAAGCAGAATCCTAACCAGAAACATGACGCGGCCGAAGTAAATCAGCAAGTTGTGCAACAACTCATTGGTGAGAAGATCATCGCACAAGAGTGTGAGGAAGCTAACATTAGCGTCACTGATGACGAGATTTTCAACGCTGTTAAAAACGACCAGGAAGTCGTTTACATGTGCTCGCAGAATGGCATGACTCCTGAGCAGGTGATTGAGGCTCTTAGAAAGAATCCTAACGCCGATGGCGAAGCGGTGAATTTCTTTAACCAAAAAATCAAGGATTACAACAACAATCTCAAGGGCTCAAAGCTGAGCCTTGCCGTTATGGGATGTCTTAAGCCTAACAAGCTTGACGCCGAGATTATCAATGAGGACAACACTCAATATGACATCGAATACACCAAGCTTGACTATGCACAATATGCCGACAAATATAAGGTGAGCGACGAGGAAATCAAAGAGGCTTACGAGCAGTTCAAGGAAATCTTCAAGATTGACCAAGATCAGCGTCGCATCAGCTTTATTAAGGTTGACCTTGACCCATCGGCTACCGACACCAAAACCGCTACCGACAAAATCGCTAAGATTTACAATGCCTTTGCAGGTCAAGATGGCATCAAGGGCATTAGAGACAACAAAGACGTGCAATTGTCGATCGACTCCCTCGTTACCAACAGCAAGAGCAACACCCTCACCGTGCTTGCTACTGGCACTACCGAGCAAAAAGATCCCGTTTACACCGAGTTGCTCGCAGGTGGCATCAACAGCATGAAGCAGCGCGACCCAAGCAATCCTCGCGACCGCCACACCTATATCTATAAGGTGACTAAGGCTGTGGAGTTCCCCGACTCACTGGGAATGAACCTCGTGCAGGTGGTTGGCGACAAGAAAATGCAAGATTCAGTATTTACCCTGCTCACCAGCGGTGTGACTATCGACTCGCTCAACAGCACCAACAAGAATCAGAACATCGCATTCCAGAAGTTTGACCCATCAAGGGTTCCTTCGGTTGACGGATATATCCACGAAGACTCTATTCGTGCTAAGGTCCTTGCAAACCTCGATGGCCGTTTCTTCCTCCTCAACTCTCAAACCCAGGGCGAGCAGAGTGTAGCAGTGTTTGCACAAGTTGTACAGCACAAGGCTCCTGTAACTCTCTATTCGGTAGCTCGTGCAACCTATGAGAACAACCCAAGCGAGAATACTGTCAACGACATTACAAAGAAGCTGCAAACTTATATCGACAAGAACAAGACTGCAGCCGACTTCAAGAAGAATGCCAAGGCAGCAAAATATGATGTGCAAGAATGCGTAGTGGATGCATCAACCGCTAAGATTGGTATGCTTCCTAATCCTTTCAGTGGACAATTGAGCGGCGGCATCGCTGGCTCACGCAATCTTATCAAATGGGCGTTTGAGAATAAGCCAGGCACAGTCTCTGAAATCAACGAGGGTGAGGATGGTGGAATAGGTTATCTGCTCGTTGCCGCTGTAGAAGATGTGTATGAAGACTACATCCCCTACACCGATCCTACCGTTAAGCAGCAACTCACCAGCTATCTCCTCAACAAGAAGATTGGCGAGGCTCTCTACAAGCAATACAATGGCAAGGCTAAAGACATCGAAGGATATGCACAGCAGTTCAAGTCAACAGTAGATTCCACTACTTACGTGCCCGGTTCACAGAACATGATTAACGACCGCAAGGTGGCTGGTCGCGTCATCGGTCTGGGCAAGAACGCTGTAGGCAAGATTCAGGTGATTGCTGGCGACAACGCACTCTATGTAGTGAAAGTCACCAAGCAGAATGCCCCACGTCCACTGCCTAAAGAGGAAATCACAAGAAACTTCTTCAACAGGATGGCTGTTGACGGTTACGGCATCCTCTGGAACAGCCGCAAGGTGTTCAACAACACTCTCAAGTTTGGAAGCTAATAAGCGAAACACTTGACACATCTTTATATAAAAAAGGTGCTGGACTTTTGGGTCCAGCACCTTTTTTATAAGTAGTAAGTAGTAAGTAGTAAGTAAGAAGTGCTACCTCTCCTCTCCACTCCTCTTCCCTCTCCACTCTTCCCTCTCCACTCTCCACTCTCCCCTCTCTTCCCTCTCCACTCCTCTTCCCTCTCCACTCTCCCCTCTCCACTCTTCCCTCTCCCCTCTCCACTATTCCCTCTCCACTCTCCCCTATAAACAAAAGCACTTTTTTTCTCAAAATCTTGTGAGAAACCAAAATTATGAGTAACTTTGACCGATTTATACACATCACTCTACAAAATGACTGAAATCAACCAAGTTCAAGACGAGATAATAGAGGAGTTTGCCGACCTTGACGATTGGATGGACCGCTACGCCTACATCATTGAGATGGGTAACGCTCTGGAATCTCTCGATGAAAGCCTCAAGACTCCCGATAATCTCATAGAAGGATGCCAGAGCCGTCTGTGGCTCGACGCGCAGTACAGCGACGGCGTTGTCACCTACCGTGCCGACAGCGACGCCATCATCGTAAAAGGCATCGTGGCGATGCTCATACGTGTGCTCTCGGGCCAGGCACCGCAAGACATCATCGATGCCGACCTCTACTTCATCGACCGCATAGGCCTGCGCGACCACCTCTCACCCACACGCAGCAACGGACTGGTGTCCATGCTCAAGCAGATGCGAGCCTACGCAATGGCATTTAATGCAATGCATAATTCATAATGCACAATGCATAATTAAGAACTATGTTAAAGGTATAAAACTATGAACTCTTAACTGTGAACTATAAACGAAATTAAATATTAACTTCAAAAACTATTAACTATGTTTAAAGGACATCCCAAGGGGTTAATCCCCGCCGCATTGAGCAACATGGGTGAACGCTTTGGCTACTACATCATGAATGCAGTGCTGCTGCTCTTCTTGTGCTCAAAATTCGGCCTTTCAGATGAGACAAGTGGTGTCATCTACTCAGTGTTCTACTGCTTAATCTATGTGTTAAGCCTTGTGGGAGGTATCATTGCCGACCGCACCCAAAACTACAAAGGCACCATTCGCTGGGGTCTTATTGTTATGGCTTTGGGCTATGCGTTGCTCTCAATCCCCATTATGGCGACCTCGGGCAATATCAGCTGGCTCTTACCTTTCACTTGTGTGGCTCTGCTGCTTATTGCCTTTGGTAATGGTCTGTTTAAGGGCAACCTTCAGGCCATCGTAGGTCAGATGTATGATAACGTTGAAGCCGAGGCAGCAAAGAAAGGTCCTGAGGCTCTCAAGGCAGTTCAAGGCAAGCGCGACAGCGGTTTCCAGATTTTCTATGTATTCATTAATATTGGTGGTCTTATCGCCCCCTTTGTGGCTCCCTATCTTCGCCAGTGGTGGTTAGGCGTTAATGACCTCACTTATAATGCTGAGTTGCCAGCATTGTGCCACCAGTTCATCAATGGAGCCAGTGCCATGACCGGTGAGGCAATGAGCAACCTCAATACCCTTGCTCAGCAGGTGAGCGGCTCTCTGCCAGCCGACATGAGCGCATTCTGCTCTAAGTATCTTGAAGTGTTCAACACTGGTGTTCACTACTCATTTATCGCTTCGGTTTGCGCAATGCTCATCTCTTTGGCAATATTCATCTATTATCAGAAGATTTTCCCAACTCCAGCCAAGAAAGAGGCTCAGGCAGCTGTTGACTACACTCCCGAGGAGAAAAAGGCTATGGCTAAGGAAATCAAGCAGCGCATGTATGCCCTGTTTGCCGTGCTTGGTGTGGCGGTGTTCTTCTGGTTCTCGTTCCACCAGAATGGCCAGTCGCTGTCGGTATTTGCCCGCGACTTCGTGAAGACCGATTCTATCGCTCCCGAGATTTGGCAAGCTGTGAACCCATTCTTCGTGATTGTGCTTACCCCAATCATTATGTTCATCTTTGGCTACCTTAGCAAGAAGGGCAAGGAGATTTCCACTCCACGCAAGATAGCCTACGGTATGTTTATCGCTGGCCTTGCTTATCTGTTCCTGGCAATATACTCTAACGTGAGTGGATATCCATCAGGAGAAGAGTTCAAGGCTATGGATGTTGGCGTTAAGGAGGGCATGAAAGCTGGTGCTTGGGTACTTATTGTGACCTACTTCTTCCTTACCGTTGCCGAGTTGTTCATCTCGCCACTGGGACTGTCATTCGTCTCGAAGGTGGCTCCCAAGAACCTGCAGGGCTTGTGCCAAGGCTTGTGGCTTGGTGCTACTGCCGTTGGAAACCTCCTTATCTGGATTGGTCCGTTGATGTACAACAAGTGGCCTCTGTGGCTCTGCTGGACAGTATTCCTTGTAGTGTGCCTCATCTCGATGGGCGTGATGCTCGGAATGGTGAAGTGGCTCGAAAGGGTTACTAAATAAGCATTTCGTGCAGAGTAGTGATTAGAGATTAAGGATTATTTCCAATAATTATCTAATCATTATCCACATATAAAGGCCGAGGGGCTGAGCATTATCAACCCCTCGGCTTTGTTAATAACAACCAACCACCTTATGTTCCGTATGTTGCGATGTCATCGCAACAAAAAACTAATAACTCATGTTTAAAAATCAACCTAAAGGCTTATATGCCCTGGCGCTTGCCAACACTGGCGAACGCTTTGGCTACTACACGATGATAGCCGTTTTTGCGCTGTTCTTGCGTGAGAACTTTGGCTTAGACCCTGGTAAGGCTGGTCTCATCTACAGCAGCTTCTTGATGCTGGTTTACTTCCTGCCAGTGATTGGCGGCTTGCTCGCCGATATCTTTGGCTACGGCAAGATGGTGACCTCGGGCATCTTGATTATGTTCTTTGGCTATGTGGCACTTTCTGTGCCACTTGGTGGCGACACTGTGGCTCTTGTGGCAATGATGGGAGCGCTCTTGCTGGTGAGCTTGGGAACGGGACTCTTTAAAGGCAACCTGCAGGTAATGGTAGGAAACCTATATGATGACCCTAAATACAGCGACCGTCGCGATGCCGCTTTCAGCATTTTCTATATGGCAATCAACATTGGTGCCATGTTTGCCCCTACTGCGGCAGTGAAGATTATGGAGTATGCCCAGAATAGTCTGGGCGTGAGCAAGGCCGACAGCTATCACTTCGCCTTTGGCGTGGCATGTGTCTCGCTTATCATCTCAATTCTCATCTACTATGTTTTCCGCAACACATTCCGCCACGTCGAGAAAAGTGCCATCTCCAGCAAGAAAGAAAACAAAGAAGCAGCTGCGGCAGCTGAGTTGGCTCCTGGAGAGACAGCAAGGCGAGTGGTGGCACTGATTCTTGTGTTTATCGTGGTTATCTTCTTCTGGATGGCGTTCCACCAGAATGGATTGACTCTGACATTCTTTGCCAATGAGTTCACTGCCAAGAGTTCTACTGGTTTGCAGAGCATGGCATTTGATGTGTGGAACCTGGTGCTCTGCATCTTGATTGTGTATGCTGGTTTTACTATCTACGACACCAAGAGCAACCGCACTCGTGGAATTGCAGGTGGTGTGATAGCTGCATGCTTGGGAATTCTCATTTATCGTTATTGCAATCTTGACGGACCGGTAAATGTTGAGGCTCCTATATTCCAGCAGTTCAATCCTTGCTTTGTGGTGGCTCTGACGCCAGTGTCGTTAGCGCTATTTGGCTGGCTCGCCAAGAAAGGCAAAGAGCCCAGCGCACCACGCAAGATTGCTTTGGGTATGCTTGTGGCAGCGTCGGCATTCTTGATTATGATTGTTGGATCTATGGGACTGCCTTCTCCCGACGAGCAAGCCAAGTTGGGCGATGCAGCGACTCTCGTGTCACCTAACTGGCTCATTTCTACTTACCTTGTGCTCACCTTTGGCGAATTGTTGCTCAGCCCAATGGGAATCTCATTTGTTACTAAGGTGGCACCTCCCAAACTCAAGGGTCTGATGATGGGTGGCTGGTTTGCCAGCACCGCCATTGGCAACTTCCTTGTTAGTGTGGGTGGTTACCTGTGGGGTGGACTCCCATTGTGGGTAGTGTGGAGCGTCTTCATCGGCGTGTGTGTAGTATCGGCTCTCTTCATGTTTATAATGATGAAGCGACTCGAGAAAGTAGCGAAGTAACCTTTTCTTTACAATATCAGTGAGACTCGAGGCATCCCTCGAGTCTCATTTTTTCAGTGTCCACTTTATGAGGTTAGTACACTGTGGGTCTGAAAACATGGATTTTTTCCTATTTTTTTAGCGGTTATTTTTTGAATTTTTCCTTTTTTTAGGGTAATATTTTTAATATTTTTCCTTTTTATTTTGTTTATAGTCATTATTTTGCTGAACAGGGTAAAACAGGGTTTCGTAGCAGAATAAAACGTGTTTTTTTGTGGCTTTAGTTGGTTGCTTGGAGTTGATCCAGCATCTGTTGGGCGGTGAGGTGGAGGGTAGGGTGGAGCCACTCGGGGGCGAGTTCTGCCATGGGGCGCAGGAAGAAGTCGCGGCGGGGCAGGTGTCGGTGAGGCACTTGCAGACTAGGCAGGTCAATGACAAGGTCGTCAATCGCCATAATGTCAATATCTACGAGGCGGTCCACATAGTTGCCGTCGGCATCGCGGTGGCTGTGTCCCTGATTGAGTTCGTACTCGATATCGTGGATGATGTTGAGTGCCTCGATAGGCGAGAAGCGGCTCTCGACGGCGATGCCCATGTTGAGGAAGCCGTTGTCGCTCTCAAAGCCCCACGGCTCGCTCTCAACAATAGTCGAGCGTGCCGTCACCAGCCCCAGGTCGAGCGACAGCCGCAAGTCGGCCGCCCAGAGGTTTCCCTCCCGGTCATCTAGATTAGAGCCTATGTTCAGATAATAAATCATCCTAAGTGTTAAGTGTTAAGTGTTAAGTGTTAAGTGTAAAGTGGTAAGTGGTAAGTGTAAAGTAAAAGTGTTAAGCATTTAAAGGTTGCCTGAAAATACTTAACACTTATAACTTAACACTTATAACTTATTTTACAGTGTCTTCTGTACTTCGATTTCCTCGAATGCCTCTACGATGTCGCCCACCACGAGGTCGTTGTAGCTCTGGATGCTGAAGCCGCACTCATAGCCGCTGGCAACCTCCTTGGCGTCGTCCTTGAAGCGCTTGAGCGATGCCAGTATGCCAGTGTGGCGCACAATGCCGTCGCGTATCACACGCACCTTGCAGCCACGCTTGAGTTTGCCGTCCTTGACCATAGCGCCGGCGATGGTTCCCACCTTGCTGATGTGGTAAACCTCCTTAATCTCGGCATTGCCAATGACCTCTTCCTTAATCTCGGGAGAAAGCATGCCCTCCATGGCGCTCTTAATCTCCTCGATGGCATCGTAGATGATGGAATAGATGCGGATATCTACACCCTCTTGCGCTGCCAGACGCTTGGCATCAACCGAAGGACGCACCTGGAAACCAATGATATAGGCATCGCTGGCTGCTGCCAGAGTGACGTCGCTCTCGCTGATGGCACCCACTGCCTTGTGGATGACGTTGACCTGAACCTCAGGTGTCGATAGCTTGATGAGCGAGTCGCTCAACGCCTCGATTGAGCCGTCCACATCACCCTTGACGATGATGTTCAACTCGTGGAACTCACCCAAAGCGCGCAAGCGGCCAATGTCCTCGAGGGTGCGGCGGTGCTGAGTGCGCTGCATCTGCTCACGCTGCAACTGCTCGCGGCGGTTGGCAATCTGGCGTGCCTCCTGGTCGGTGTCCATGATGTTGAACTTGTCACCAGCGGTAGGAGCACCGTTCAAACCCAAAATCAGGGCTGGTGATGAAGGTTTAGCCTCTTGTATGCGCTGGTTACGCTCATTGAACATAGCCTTAACCTTACCATAGTGAGTTCCTGCAAGCATGATGTCGCCCACACGCAATGTGCCGTTATCAACGAGCACGGTGGCGATGTAGCCACGACCCTTGTCGAGCGACGACTCGATGATAGAGCCTGTTGCCTTGCGGTTGGGGTTAGCTTTTAGCTCAAGCATATCGGCCTCAAGGAGCACTTTCTCCATGAGTTCCTCCACGCCAATGCCCTTCTTAGCCGAGATGTCCTGGCTCTGATACTTGCCGCCCCATTCCTCCACGAGGTAGTTGAGGTTGGCAAGTTCTTCCTTGATCTTCTCGGGGTTGGCGCCATCCTTGTCTATCTTATTGATAGCAAAGACGATGGGCACGCCAGCTGCCGAGGCATGGTTGAGGGCCTCTTTGGTTTGCGGCATCACATTGTCGTCGGCGGCAACAATCACGATAACGATATCGGTGACCTTGGCACCACGGGCACGCATGGCGGTAAACGCCTCGTGGCCTGGGGTGTCGAGGAAGGTGATGCGGCGGCCGTTGGGCAGCTTCACGTTGTAAGCGCCAATGTGCTGGGTGATACCACCCGCCTCGCCGGCAATCACATTACTCTTGCGTATGTAGTCGAGCAGCGATGTCTTACCGTGGTCCACGTGACCCATCACGGTGACTACTGGTGGACGCTGCTGGAGGTCTTCGGGATTGTCTTCTTCCTCGTGGATGGCCTCCACCACGTCGGCGCTCTCATATTCGGTCTTGAAGCCAAACTCCTCGGCAACGATGTTGATGGTCTCGGCGTCGAGGCGCTGGTTGATAGACACCATCACTCCCAGACTCATGCAGGTGCCAATCACCTTGTTGATAGGCACGTTCATCATCATGGCGAGGTCGTTGGCAGTAACAAACTCGGTGAGCTTGAGAATCTTCTTCTCGGCGGCTTGCAATGCTGCCTCCTTGCTTTCCTCCTCGCGCACTGCCTCGCGCTTCTCGCGGCGCCACTTGGCACCCATGTTCTGCTTCTTGGTGGTGAGGCGTGCAAGCGTCTCTTTCACTTGACGCTGAACGTCTTCCTCGTTGATTTGCGGACGCAGCGGGCGTTTTGCCTTCTTGTCTTTCTTCTTGCTCGACTGGCTCTCGTTATCCTTGTTCTTAGCCGTCTTGCCGCTGGCGTTGTTGATTTGCTGTGCCGCTTTCTCGATATCGACTTTCTCTTTTCCTATGCGGCGGCGTTTTTTCTTCACGCCGTCCTCTCCCTGACGCGCCTTCTCCTTGGCGATGCGCTCTTGCTTGCGCTCCTCCTTGGTTTTCTTCTTGGGGCGTGTCGATTGGTTTATCGCCGAGAGGTCAATCTTGCCAACCACATTGATGTTGGTCTTGAGCTCTGGGATGCGGGTGGTGAAGATTTCCTCTTTAGGTTCCTCTTGCTGAGTATTGGCAGGCGCAGTTTCGGCTGAGGTCTCAACTGTCGTAGGTGCCTTGGCTTCGGGCTTCACGTCGCTTGTAGGCTGCTCAGCTTGTGCCTTAGCCTTGGGTTCTTCCTTGGGCTTGGCGGTCTTCTTTTCGGCCGCCTTCTTGGCATTCTCTTTCTTTGCCTCTTTCTTTGACGCTGGTTTTCCTGTCTCGTCAAGATTGATTTTCCCTATTACTTTAGGCTTGATGACTTTTGTCTCAGTCTTGATTTCCTCGGGTTGCTTTGGAGTCTCGGCGGTTTCCTCAGCAGGTTTTGCCTTGTCTTTTTGACGGGCATTAGTCAGGTACTCCGACTTGAGTTTCTGCTCCATGTCGGGCTTGAATTCCTTGATGAGGATGTCGAGCACGTCTTCATCAATCTTGGTGTTGGGAGTGACCTCTATGTCGATCTTCTTCTTTTCGAAGAAGTCTTGGACGGTCTGCAAACCAACGTTCAAATCTTTGATAATCTTACTTAATTTTACACGCATAGATATTGGATAACGAGTTATAGGTGTTTTGTGTAATTTTAAAAAATCTGTGAGAGTTTTTCTAAAATATCTAGACTTTCTAGAAGTTCTAGATTATCTAGATTAATTATAAACTATGAACTAGTCCTCAAACTCTGCTCTCAGGATCTCAAGCACTTCATCAACGGTGTCTTCCTCAAGGTCGGCTCTGTCGATAAGCTCTTGACGTGGGGTGTTGAGAACGGCCTTGGCGGTGGCGCAGCCTATCGCCTTCAGGGCGTCGATAACCCACTGGTCGATCTCGTCGTTGAAGCCGTCGAGATATACGTCGTCCTCTTCGTTGTCGAGGTCACGATAAACGTCGATGGTGTAGCCCGAAAGCATCGAGGCGAGCTTGATGTTCAAACCGCCGCGGCCAATGGCGAGCGACACTTCCTCGGGACGCAGGAACACCTCGGCATGCTTGGTCTCCTCGTCGATGCGGATGGTGGTAATCTTGGCGGGGCTAAGAGCGCGCTGGATGAAGATTACTGGATCGGGAGTGTAGTTGATAACGTCGATATTCTCGTTGCGCAACTCACGCACGATGCCATGAATGCGCGAGCCCTTTACACCCACGCAGGCGCCCACGGGGTCGATGCGGTCGTCGTAGCTCTCCACGGCAATCTTGGCGCGCTCTCCTGGCTTGCGTGCCACGGCGCGAATCACGATGAGGCCATCGTGAATCTCGGGAACCTCAAGCTCAAAGAGTCGGCGCAAGAAGAGGTCGCTGGTGCGGGAAACTATTATCTTGGGGTTATTGTTCTGGTTGTCAACCTTGTGGATGACGGCGCGCACGGTGTCGCCCTTGTGGTAGATGTCGGTGGGAATCTGCTGGTCCTTGGGCAGGATGAGCTCGTTCTTGTCATCGTCGAGCAAGAGCACCTCGCGCTTCCAGGTTTGATATACCTCGCCGCTCACCAAGTCGCCTTCCAAGTCTTTGAACTTGTTGTAGATGGCGTCTTTCTGCAAGTCAAGGATTTTGCTGGCAAGGGTCTGGCGCAGGTTCAGGATGGCGCGGCGGCCAAACTTCGCGAAGTCAATTTTGCGGGTGTGCTCCTCGCCAATCTCGCAATCGGGGTCGGGGCTCTCCTCATCGTTGCGGGCATCGGTAAGGCCAATCTGCTGGTTGGGATTCTCCACCTCTCCATCGGGCACTACTTCGAGATTCTGGTAAATCTCGCAGTCACCCTTGTCGGGGTTCATGATAACGTCGAAATTCTCGTCACTGCCAAACATCTTGGCAATCACGCTACGGAACGACTCCTCCAAGACACTGATCATAGTGGTCTTGTCGATGTTTTTCAACTCTTTAAACTCCGAAAACTGATCGGCCATATCGACCGTTTCTACTTTCTTAGCCATAATTCTTTAAAACTGTAATATATTTTTAGTGTATTTTATTTCGTCATATATAAAGGTGTGTGGCACGTCAACCATCTCGGGGCGCTTCTTGCCCTCGATTTTGGTCTTGGTGGCTACGGTGACAGTGAAATTCTCGTCGGTCACCTCGCTAAGAGTGCCCTTGAGCTTCTTGCCGTTGGCGGTAAGCACTTCTACCTCGCCGCCCAGATTCTTGTGGTACTGCTTCAGCACCTTGAAGGGCTCGGTGAGGCTGTAAGAGCCTACTGTCAGCTCATAGTCCTCCACGTCTTGGTCAAAAGCCGCATGCACGGCATCGTTGACGGCGATGCAGTCGTCGATGGTGATGCTCTCCATGCTGTCGAGCTGCACGTCAATCACATTGTCGCTGCTCACCTTGAGGTCCACGAGAAACATCTTGGTGCCCTCTAGCGCCTTGTCTATTACCGATGTGAGTTCTTTCTTGTCGATCATTCTTTTATTACCTTAATGCGGGAAATCGCTATAAAATCTACGGCGTTTCCCATTTTATAACAAAATAGAGGAAGCTTCAGAGCCCCCTCCTCACGGAATTGCGGTGCAAAGGTAGTAAAAATCAGTAATATTAGCAACACTAAAGGCGCATCTAGCGGCTCAATAAACCGTAATTGGCTCAAACTTTAAATTAATTTAATGTAAATTAACAAATAACAACACATGGTGCTGTATTGAAATTATTCAGTGATAACACCATTGTCAAACAAAAACAACCAAAATCTGACAAAAGCAACAAGAAATGAGAGGTCTATATTTTTTGTTGAATTTGTATTTCTTTGTTGAGTTTGTTTGATATAACGAGGTGAATTGTTGAGTTCTGATTGATAAGTGGGATTTTTGTCAGAATAGCCTCTTGCCTTTTAGGTAGTAGTCGATGACGATGTTGCGTTGGGCACCTGGGAAGGTCTTGAGCAGGTTTTCCTGGGGCTGGCAGGTGTAGCGGCTCTTGAGTTTGCGGTAGTCGATATGCGCTTTGACGATGGCTTTGGCGTCGCCAATGTGCAGTTTGGCTAGTGCCATGAAAAAGGCGAGGGTGTCGTAGAGGCGGCGCACGATGAGCATGCGCTTGCCGTCTTTCACAGGCAGATTCTTGTAGAGCAGGAACAGGCTGTTGCGGAAGTTGAGGTAGGTCTTGCGAGGATTGCCTTGAGGCAGACTGCCACCGCCCAGATGGAATACCTCGCTGGCGGTGACGATGCGCACTGCGCTGCCAGTCAGGTGTATGCGCCAGCACAGGTCAATCTCTTCCATGTGGGCGAAGAAGTCTTCGTCGAGACCGCCCACTTTGTCGTATAGCTCGCTGCGCACCATCAGGCACGCACCTGTTCCCCAAAAGATGTCGATGTCCTTGCCGTCGTACTGGCCGTGGTCGTCTTCCACAGCCTCAAACATGCGGCCTCGGCAGTAGGGGTAGCCGTGTTTGTCGATGAAACCGCCGGCGGCTCCGGCATACTCAAACATGCGCTTGCCGTCGTCGCGGTCGTGCAGCAGCTTGGGCTGCACAGCACCCACCTCGGGATGGTCTTCAAGGTATTGATATAGCGGGTTGAGCCATCCTTCGGGAGTGCGCACGTCGCTGTTGAGCAACACGATGTAGCGGTAGCCGGTGGTAAGCTTTATAGCCTTGTTGTAGCCTCCTGCAAACCCGTAGTTCTTGTCAAAGGCGATAGTCTTGACCTGCGGGAACTCCTGGCTGAGCACCTCAAGACTGTCGTCGCTGCTGCCGTTGTCGGCGACAACAATGTCGGCAAGTGCCGCGTCGGTGCCCGCAAGCACCGTGGGCAGGTACTTGCGCAACAGCTTCGCGCCATTCCAGTTCAATATTATCACCGCTACAGGTTTCATTTTAGCACTATATGATTAAAGAATTTCAATCCAATCGTAGTTGAAATCAATCTGTTGTAATGTTTTTTCTACATTAAGTTTAGGAGGTTGTTTTATCCTAAATTTTATAGCATTTTGTGGGATCTTAGTGTGTATTGTGAATTGAGAACCATGTGGCTGCCATGTGAACTTTTTATTACCTGTTGCTATTTCATACCCCTCTAGATTGTTATTTTTGTTTTCTTCCCACCTATAAGAACTGGCGATAAAACGATGATTTTCTTCTTCAAAAATTGAAAACTTCAACAAGTCTTCACTTCTTACCAATATTAATGTTCTTACTGGGTTATAGTAATCTTGAGCAATGTTAACGCGTTCATTCCAAATATTTAGAACAGCACGTCCAGTTTTTTCTATATCATCGTGTGGATTGGATATACCATAAGAATAATCTGGAGAACATCTTCCGCTGATTAATCGTATTGAGGCATTTGTTCTGTGTGGATTTGAATTCTTAACAGTTTTTACAGACCAAGCCATCTTGTTATAAGTAACATCAGCAATGCCAATAGGTGACTGTAAATGAATACCGTCAATAGCCTCAGCAAATACGTTGCCCCAGTCATCACCGCTTATGTCTTTATATCCTACACAAAGCATATAAATTAATTTTCTACCTATTGCTTTGATAGTACTCTCTGGTATTTCATTTAAAGGATATAGTTCTTTTGTTACAAGACGTTTAGAGTCTCTTAATTTAGGATGATCCATCATTTAAAATTGTTTAATATGTTATCAATTTTTTTTGCAATTTGTCTAATCATAGGAACAGCTACGCTATTACCTGTTTGTCTCCTAATTTCCCCATGTGAAACCGCTATGCGGTAATTGTCAGGAAATCCTTGAAGTCGCAATAGTTCACGAGAAGATGGACGTCGAATGCCATTAACAAGAAGATAATTATATGATGCCCCTGTACGTAGTGCGCAAGCATAATTTAAAACCGACACATTACCAGCCTTATTCTCATGCCAAATAGATGGATAGAAAATTTCTTTGCCCATGGTCTGTTTTTTTCGTTTTTCCAATATCATATCCGATGCAAATAAAGATTGGTCAACATCTTCATCTTTTTCTAGTAGGCCTTCAAGTGTATATGGCATTTTTTTAAAATCGAAATTGAATGCTTCAATTTGTTCTTGTTTTCTAAATCCAACAATAATCACGCGTTCTCTTTTTTGTGGTAGTCCAAAGTCAAGAGCGTTAAGAACTTTCCACTTCACATGATAACCTAATTCTTTAAGAACTCTGAGAATTGTTGAGAAAGTTCGCCCATGGTCATGAGTGGTTAGCTGTTTGACATTCTCAAGTAATATGGCCTGAGGTTTATGTTTTTCAACTATGGATGCAACATCAAAGAACAAAGTACCACGTGTGTCATCAAATCCTTTCATTTTGCCCATTATTGAGAATGCTTGACAGGGAAATCCAGCCAACAACAAATCAAAATGCTCAGGAATGAAACGTTTTGTTGATTCCTTGGTTATGTCGCCAAATGGCATTTCGCCAAAGTTTGCAAAATATGTCCTTTGAGCATGTTTGTCCCATTCTGATGAAAATACACATTTATATCCAAGTTCATTGAACGGAAGTCTAATGCCTCCGATTCCAGCAAATAAATCAACCAATGTGTGAATTCCTTTAATTGGATTTGGGAAAGGAACATTATAAAAGTCAGAAAAGAGATTGTATTGAACTGGATTTTCGGCAGCAATTATTGCATTGTCTTCAGTGACATTAATGTCTGGATTCGTTTTTTTCTTATGTTTTAGGAAATCAAGGATGGCAGAAATGATGACATTTTTTTGTTCTTTAGTAAGGCTATAATAGTTGCCATTATTGTGAAGAAATTGACTTAAAACCGCAAGATGATTTTCATAGGAAGTTTCTCCATAGATTTTAATGCAGTTTAATTCATCTATTTCTTCAGGAAAGTTAGTGATTGTTATATTTGTATCTTTTTTTGACATTTTAGTTGCAAATATAATAGTTTTTTTGTTGTTTTGGCGTTGTAAAAAATTATCAATTCATATTGAATAAAACTCAATTTCGTTGTCTTTATTGTATCCTTCGGGGAAGGTGACGGGGCGTTTCCAGCGTTTGTGGGTCCAGAGCCAGTAGGCGGGTTCCTCTTGGATGCGACGCTCTAGCAGGCGGGCATAGCGCGTGGTGATGGAGCCTTGTGGCTCGGTGGCGATGTCGTCGCTCAGCGGCACGAGGGTACATTCGTAGTGGCCGCGCTTGAGCTTGCGCACGTCGAAGAACGCTGCCCGGCAGTGGAGCTTGCGACCTATCGCCTCGGCACCAGTGATGAATGCGGTAGGGTGGTTGAGGAAGTCGAGCACATGGTCCTCGTCGTTGGGCAACGGATGCTGGTCGGCGATGAAGCCAATGCCTAAATGCCGCCCTTCTCGCTCACGGCTTATCATCTCTCTCATGATGGCTTTCTTGCTGATGCACATGGTGTTGAACCGTTGTCGCAACTTAAGGAAGAAGCGGTCGAACCACTCGTTCTCCAGCGGCTGATAGACCTGTCCCTGCACATTGTCTTTGTGACCTTCGCTGTCAAACCACAGCGTTACCGAAGTCACCCACTCCCAGTTGCCGTAGTGTGCAGCATAGAGAACTATGCTCTGGTTGTTGTCGAACGCCTCGTCGATGACCTCGGCATTGTGGAACACCATGCGCTTGCGCATATCCTCATCGCTGATGTGCAGCAGTTTTATTGTCTCTACGAAATAGTCGGTGAAGTGGCGGTAAAACTCCTTCTCGATGGCTTTGCGCTCTTGGTCGTTTTTCTCAGGGAAACACTCAGCGAGGTTGCGGCGCACCACCTTCTTGCGATAGCCAATCAGGTGATAGACAAAGAAGTACAGTGTATCGGCGTGCAGGTACAGCACCCACCACGGCATCAATGCCAGCAGGTGCAAAGCCCAACCGATGGGCGCGAGCAATATGTTTTTAAGAGTTTTCAGTTTTTTATTTTTTTTCTAGAAGTTCTAGATTTTCTAGAAGATCTAGATTGTCTAGATTATCTAGAATGAATCTCTCCACTCTCCACTCTTCACTCTCCACTAAATATCAACGCTTAAATCGTCGTTTATCATCTTGCCTAGTGGCACTGTGGTCACCGTGTTCACCAGCTCGGCACGGTAGGGGGCGTTGACGCGGATGTAGTTGTCGGTGAAGCCGTGCATCACTTTGCTGCCATGCGGGGGCTGCTCAAAGAGCACGGGACGCTCGGTGCCGAGAAACCGCTCGATGAACTGCCGCTGCTGGCGGTCGCTAAGCTCCATCATGCGTGCCACACGCGCGTCGCGCTCGGCTTTGGGCACGATGTAGGGGATGCGCAGCGCTTGGGTGCCAGGACGCTCGCTGTAGGGGAACACATGCAGGTGCTGCACGCCCAGTGAGGCGATGAATTGCAGCGAATCGTCGAAATATTCGGGTGTCTCGCCACGGGTGCCCACCATCACATCCACTCCAATGAAGGCATGTGGCATGGCCTGGTGGATGCGCTCCACCTTGCGGGCAAAGAGGTCGCGGGTGTAGTGGCGGCGCATGAGTCGCAGCACCTCGTCGTTGCCGCACTGCAAGGGGATGTGGAAGTGGGGCATGAAGGCGCGCGAGGTGGCGCACCAGTCAATGGTCTTGTCGTCGAGCAGGTCGGGCTCTATCGACGAGATGCGGTAGCGCTCTATGCCGTCCACCATGTCGAGTGCTTTGAGCAGGTCGGGGAACTGCTCGCCGGTGTTCTTGCCAAAGTCGCCGATGTTCACGCCGGTTATCACAATCTCTTTGCCTCCGCGCTGAGCCACATCTTGCGCTTGCGCCACCAGCGAGGCGATGGTGCCGCTGCGGCTGTGGCCACGTGCCAGCGGGATGGTGCAGTAGCTGCAATAATAGTCGCAGCCGTCCTGCACCTTGAGGAAATAGCGCGTGCGGTCGCCACACTCGCACGAGGGCGAGAAGCGGCGAATGTCTTTGTGTGGGGTGACAACGATGGCATTGTGCTTGTCGCTGAGCCACTGCTCGATGTAATCTACCACCTCGCCCTTCTGCTCGTTGCCCAGCACGATATCGACACCGGGAATCTCGGCGATGCTCTTGCCTTGCAGCTGCGCATAGCAGCCCGTGACCACCACGAGGGCGTCGGGGTAGCGACGGATGAGGTTGCGAATGCTCTGTCGACACTTGCGGTCGGCAAGTGCGGTGACGCTGCACGTGTTGATGATGCAGATGTCGGGCTCTTCGTCGTTCTTTACTGTAGTGGCAATGCCTCGCTCAAGCAGTTGCTGGCCAATGGTGGCACTCTCCGAGAAGTTGAGTTTGCATCCCAGAGTCACAAATTTCACCCTATGTAAAGCCACATCGGTCATTGCTGAATGATAAAAGATGCGCAAAGTTACAAATAATCTGCAACACACGAGCAAGAACACATCAAGAATTTATAGAACGCGCATCAACACTTTTTCTTGCTTTATATAATTTATTACCATCATTCTACGTTAAAAAATATATTAATATTATCAAGACAATAAAAATGAGACACATAAAGCAATGGCATCGTGTGGCGGTTGTGGCAGCCGTCATGTCGCTGGTGTGCAGCGTGAGTGTGGGCGCTTATGATTTCAGTGCCGGCAATATCTACTACAACATCAACGAGAAGACTCTCACCGCCGAAGTGACGTATGCCAGCGATAGCTACAACAGCTATAGTGGTATGGTGGTCGTCCCCGCTAATGTGAATAATAACGGCAAGACCTATAACGTAGTGGCTGTGGGTGATAACGCCTTCCGTGACTGCACAGGGCTCACAGGCGTGATATTAGGACCAAATGTGGCGACTATAGGCAATAGGGCATTCCTCAACTGCTCAGCGCTCACCGCTGTAAACATTACGGTGGGAGTGACCGAGATTGGCGATTACGCCTTTGCGCAGTGCAGCACCTTGAATACCGTGATTATGAACAACGACGCGCCGCTGCAAGTGGGCAATGGCGCTTTCATGCGATGTTCTTCGCTGAATAGCGTGAAATGGAACTCTGCCGAGACTTTGGACGGCCGAGGCGGGCTTACTAGCTTGGGTACCAACGCTTTTGCTTATTGCACCTCGCTCACCAAAATCACGTTGCCAGGCGACATTCAGCATTTGGGCACAACCATCTTTGATGGCTGCACAAGTATGAAAAGCATATTCGTCATTGACGAACAGCCGTTGCCACTCAGTGGTGACCCCTTCGCCCTCGCCAGCTCGACGATAATCTATGTGCCATCGACGGGGCAAGCTGGCGTTACAGCCTCACTCTATAGGAGTGCTATGTGGTGGCGCAACTACAGGATTATCGAGATGGCCTATTCCTTCTATGACCACGATGGCTACACCTACCTCAAGACATCGTCAGGCACTGTAGCCCTAAAGGGCACAATAAGGTCGAAGAACGATGTGGTGGTGAGGAACAGCATCACTGATTACAACGGAAATGTCTATTATGTCACCAGCATAAGCGACCAGGCGTTTCGTGGCACAGGAGTCACTACCCTTAACACGAGCAATGCCAAGAGGCTCACAACTATTGGCAACAAGAGCTTTGCCGATTGCGCCAGCCTCACCGACGTGTCGCTTATCGAGGGCATCACGATGATGGGCGACAGTGCCTTTGCCTCTTGCACGGCACTAGACTCCATACAGTTGCCTTCCACGTTGCGTGTTGTTCCCAACGGAGCTTTTGATGGCTGTTCGAGCCTCGGCGATGTGGATATATGGCATGGCGTGACCACCATCAGCGAGCACGCCTTCGCCCATTGCACAAGTCTCACCTCGCTGAGTCTTCCCAGCTCGGTTTCCAGTGTCGAGGGCAATGCGCTATATGGCTCAACGGCACTGGAGGAGATATTTGTAGCCTCCAATAGCCCTTATTATGCCTCGATTGGCGGCGTGCTCTATGAGCGAAAGTATGGCCCAGAAGTCGCCCCTGACGAGATGGATGAGATGGAGAAACTGACTATCTACCCACCAGCCAAAACCGGCGAGATACTTTACATCCCTCCTGGCGTGACCGAGATAGAGGCATACGCCATACAAAACGCCGCATATCTCAAGCATGTTGCCATTCCTCCCACCACCACCGTCTTTGGCGAGAACTGCTTCGAAGGCACCGCTTTACAAACCATCAACTATCGCTGCAAGCAACCGTCTGATGACGGCACCGATGGCATTACTGCCACCCTCAAGGCTAATACCACTTTGCAGGTGCCTGTCGGCACAAGCAACGACTACAAAGCTCTCTCGGCATGGCAAGGCTTCAAGATTATCGTTGAGCGGTATGATGTGTGTGGAGACGAGGAGTTTGTCTATGACTGGAACTCAAGCCACCAAGTGACATTGGTAGATATAAAACCCGCTGCCGTTCAGGCAAGTGGCAAGGTGACCTTGCCCTTGGGCATGACCTTAAACGATAAGGAATACGTTATCACCGAGCTCAAGAACACCTCCACGGCACAAGTGGCGCAGCAGGTGAAAAATCTTGTTTTGGGATGCGACAGCCTCGCCATCATAGACCTGACCGATGACATCAATCCCCTCGCCGCCCTCACCTCGCTAGAGGCAATCTACATAGGCAACAATTCCCATTTCATGATAAGCGACAACGTCCTCTATAGCAAGAAAGGCAAGTTGCTCTATTACTATCTCCGTTCCAAGACTCAGGAGTCGTTTAATCTGCCAGCCGCTGTAGATACTATTATGCCCCAAGCCTTTGCCAGCAACGATAATCTTAAGGTGTTCACGGCTAGCAGGGCGCTCAGGCACATTGGCAACAGAGCCTTTGAGGGATGCGCCGCGCTGCTTACTGTGGATAACGTGAGATACATCACGGGAATAGGCAACCGCGCCTTTGCCTGCTGTGCTGCGCTGAGCACTGTAAATGGTGGCGAGCGGCTCGGCAGCATTGGCAGCGAAGCATTCTTGGGCTGTAGCAGCCTGCGGCAATTCCCATTCGCTCACGGAATGCTTGTGGAGATTGGCGACCACGCCTTCAAGGGCTGCTCGTCGCTCACGGTGGCTGTGCTGAGCAGCACGCTAGCCAAGATTGGCGATGGGGCGTTTGAGAATTGCACGGCGCTGAGCAGGGCGTTTTTCATCTCAGAGGTCAGCGATATGGGTCATCAGCTCTTTAAAGGATGCACGTCGCTCAGCGAGCTGTGGCTCAGCAACACCGTGCCTCCGCAAGTGGGCAACGACTACTTCGCTTCCCCTACAAGTGTAAAGCTCTATGTGCCTAAGAATGCTGTCAGTGCCTATCACAGCACCTCGCCATGGAGCAACGTCTCGCAGGTTAACTCCTGCCACTACCTCGACAATGGTCCTGATGTCAATAACGACAGGAGTGTCAATGCCTTTGACGTGACCCTTACTTACTCGGTGCTGCTCGGAGATATTGACCTCGAGTCAGTCAGTCACTGCGATGTGAACCACGATGGCGCTGTCACGGCAGCCGACATCACCATCATCTACGACTTCATCCTCAATAGCGACAATGCGTCGTTGGCTTATAGCTTTGTAGATCACTATGGCAACAATTTAGCTGATGACTTTTATGTCTCGATGGACGATGGTCATAAGATTGTGAGGGCTTTTGTGGGTGATACCAATGATTACGTCACCACAGGGCTGTCAGGAGTGACCGACAACACTAATGTGGCAAACGTCACACTTGGCACTAGCCAGGGCGTTCAGTATTTAGATTTAGTACCCGTCGCTCCAGGATATTTCACAATGGTGGGAATAGTGAACAACGGCACCTCTTACTTCTATCGCGCTTTCCCGATGGTGGTGCAGTAGCCGCTGACGCTAGTTAGCCGCTCGCGTTGCTCGCTAGTTTGCCGCTCGCGTTGCTCGCTAGTTTGCCGCTCGCGTTGCTCGATAGTTAGCCGCTCGCGTTGCTCGCTAGTTAGCCGCTCGCGTTGCTCGCTAGTTAGCCACTTGCTAAAGCATTAGAGGTAGATGTAAGACTACTATTAACTGAAAATTGTTTTTAATTGTTTGCAATTGTTTGACAAAAACTCGCATTTTTGTTTGCAATTGTTTGACAAAAACCGCTCGCAGAGCAATCGTTTGTCTTACATTTTTTAGGCAAGAAATAAGGCTATATTTTGACTTTTGCTAGGAATTCACTATTTTTGCAGAAAATATAAAAACACATTTTATAAATATTCAAAATAAAAAGAAACTATGAAGATTTCTAAAGTTCATGCAAGAGAGATTCTCGATTCTCGTGGCAACCCCACAGTGGAGGTTGAAGTAACACTCGAAAACGGCATCATGGGACGCGCTTCAGTGCCCAGTGGTGCTTCTACTGGCGAGAACGAGGCTCTTGAGCTTCGCGACGGCGACAAGAGCCGTTATCTGGGTAAGGGCGTGACTAAGGCTGTGGAGAACGTAAACACCATCATCGCTCCTCATGTTGAGGGAATGTGCGTCTTCAACCAGCGCGCCATCGACAACCGCATGCTTGAGCTCGACGGCACCAAGACCAAGAGCAAACTCGGCGCAAACGCTGTGCTCGGCGTGTCGCTCGCCGCTGCTCACGCTGCCGCCGCTGCCCTCCACATGCCATTGTATCGCTACATTGGCGGCACTAACGCCTACGTGCTTCCCGTGCCCATGATGAACATCATCAACGGTGGCGCTCACAGCGATGCTCCCATCGCATTCCAGGAGTTCATGATTCGCCCCGTTGGTGCTACGACCGAGAAAGAGGCCATCCGCATGGGTGCCGAGGTGTTCCACAACCTCGCCAAGCTGCTCAAGGCACGCGGCCTGAGCACCGCAGTGGGCGACGAGGGAGGTTTCGCTCCCGCGCTCAGCGGCATCGAGGACGCTCTCGACAGCATCGTGGAGGCTATCAAGAAGGCTGGCTATGAGCCTGGCAAGGACGTGAAGATCGCTATGGACTGCGCTGCCAGCGAGTTTGCCGTAATCGAGGATGGCAAGTATTTCTACGATTACAAGCAGCTCAAGGACGGCAAGCAGAAAGATCCTAACGGCAAGAAGCTCAGCGACGACGAGCAGATTGACTACCTCGAGCAGCTCATCACCAAGTACCCCATCGACTCTATCGAGGACGGCCTCGACGAGAACGACTGGGACGGATGGGTGAAGCTCACCGAGCGCATCGGCGACCGCTGCCAGCTCGTGGGTGACGACCTCTTCGTTACCAACGTGAACTTCCTGCAGAAGGGCATCAAGATGGGTGCCGCCAACTCTATCCTCATCAAGGTTAACCAGATTGGCTCGCTCACCGAGACCCTCGACGCCATCGAGATGGCACACCGTCACGGCTACACCACAGTGACCTCGCACCGCAGCGGTGAGACCGAGGACACCACCATCGCCGACATCGCAGTGGCTACCAACAGCGGACAAATCAAGACCGGCTCGCTGAGCCGCACCGACCGCATGGCGAAGTACAACCAGCTGCTACGCATCGAGGAGCAACTCGGCGACAACGCCGCCTACGGCTACGCCAAGCTCCGCTAAACCACACAGCAGAGCAATGAAATCAAAAAGGAGAGAACCCACCCAGGGGTCTCTCCTTTGTTACTTCAGTGGTCATACAATTAATGACAATTACAAATGACTAGAGAAAGCTGACTAGTCAACAAGCTGACGAGCTGACGAGACAAGTGTCATGCTGCTAAACTACCATTGCCTTGTTTGCTTGTTCCTTGTCTGCTTGTTAGCTCAATTGCCTTGCGAGTGTGAGCATGTTATTCAAAAAAATCTTTGTTGAGTTTGTTTTTCTTTGTTGACTTTGTTTGATAAAAAAAGTTGGGTTTAAAGTGACGGTCAGAGCCCAGGGTGTAAGAAGTCGTCTAGATTTTGAACGTGGAGTTTGTGGGCGATTTGAAGCTTCTTGTTGCTTACGGTCTTGAGTATTATAGTTGCTCGGATCGCATAGTTTAAGCAGCGAGTCGGCTTGCTCATATTGTGTGGCAGTAAGTAACGAGTCCACTTGCGCCAGCTGGCTGTTGTAACTGCTGTGCCCGCATGCTGTGAACAGCATAACGAGTAGTGCCAGCACGCACGTCGTTTTTAATCCAGTATTGCTCATTTTCATGTTGATTTGCGTTTTGTTGAGGACAAAATTACAGCAAAAAACCGAGAATTTTAACAGTTGAAAGGCCAGATTAACCCCAAATGAACTTTTATTTTTGGATAACACTGATAATCAATATATTACATTTCATGAAATGAAGTGCGAATGTGACCATTTTTGGTGAGTTTTAACATATAATCTTTGTAATTTTGCAGTGTGGCAAATTAGTTAGATTCTTTAGTTGGACGACTATTTCTCAATTCGTTCAGTTCTAGGAAAAGCCACACAAAAATGTCAGTATTTTATTAATTAACATAGTTTAACAAATGGGGGGGGTAAATTAAAAAATTGTTTATAAATTTGCAGCCGGAAGAAAGCTGGACCAAGCAAGCAACAAAACCCCAGTTGTTATGAATATAAACTCTAAAACGAAAATGAATATGAAGCGATTATTGTTAATTTTGATTGCCTTTGCAGCAATAGGCTTTGGCTATTCACTTCAGGCGCAAGTGGTTGCACGAGTTGAGATTTCGCGCGATATTGACACCGATCAGGGAAGAATAACACCCATGGGCGACCTAGGCGTGCTTCGATACTCTTTCCTAAAGAAGAAAGAGAAAGGCAAGAACGTGTACAAGGTTATGCATTTCGATACCAACCTTAAGCTTGTTAATAGCGACTCGGTGGTGGTGGAACGCAACATGTCGCTCGATGATACCATAAGCCACAAGGGTGTTTACTATTCTATCTTACGCGACAATCGTGACAACTTTACTGTGGTGGGCTACAATCCCGCAACACACCGAGTAACTACCGTGAATGGCAAGTTCAGGAAAAAAGCCTCTATGCGCAATCTGGTAATGGACGACAGCCACATTGTGTTCAGTTCCACTGAGAAGAAACTCGACCGCCTGGGCGTTATCAATTTGAGCACTGGCGAGTGTCATTACACCGACATGCATTTCAAGGGAGTTCGTGATCAGAATATCTTCATCCTTGACAATGTGATAATCGATGGTAAAATTCATGCACTGGTGCGCTTTGGCACCGATGTGGTGCTTATGAGACTCGATTTTGACGGCAACTTCGTGGGTCAGCCTGCTATTCTCACTGCCAATCTCACCGACCACCACATTCTCACGGCATCACTCTCTAAAGCTGGCGGTCATTATTTTGTGACAGGCACTTATACCGATAAAGAGCGTGGTGATGCTACCAGTATTGCTCAAGGCATCTATTTTGGACAGTTCAACGGCGAGGCTTTCACCTTCATCAAGTTCTATAATTTCTTTGACCTTAAGAACTTCACCCAATACATGAGCGAGAAAGGGCAGGAGAAGATAGAGCGCAACAAGGAGAAAGCCGAGAAGAAAGGTAAAACCTTCAGTCAGGAATATAGCATAGTCTCTCACGAGATTGTAGAGCAAGGAGGGAACTACTATTATATTGGTGAGGCCTATCATCCTGTCTATTCAATGGGAAGTGGTGGATTCATTTATCTCTCAAGAGTTATTGCAGGTTACAAATACACCCATGGTTTTATTATCAAGTTTGACCGTGAGGGAAATGTGCTTTGGGATAACTGCTTCCCTATCAGCCACAAGCATTTACCTGCTTACGTTAGGCGTTTTATCCATGCCCGATTCAGCGACAACCAGGTAAATGCCCTATATGCATTTGAGGACAAATTGGTTTCTAAGACGTTTGATGCCAATAGTGGCGAAGTCGTTAAAGACCGTAATGAGGAAGCCCTTAAAACCGACAGTGACGATGAGAAAGTGAAGGACAACAACAATGTTGATGTCGAATACTGGTATGGAAACCACTTCTTGATCTTTGGCGACCAGCTTGTGAAAAAAGAATCGACAAAAGAGCGCCGAAAAGTGTACTACATAAACAAATTCACGGTAAACAATTGATGAGAATAAATTATTAGATATTTAAGAACTTAAACCAAATACAATTATGAGTAAATATTTTAAAATCACAGCAGCTATTGCGTTGTTTTTTGCCATAGCAACATCTTCGTTTAAGTCTCAGGCACAAGCTTTTGATGCCGACTACGACTTGAAAATCTTTGCCGGATACCTGTTCAAGGGTGGCAAGAGTGGAGTTCAACTAGGAATAGAGTATGGACGCAGCCGATTTTTCTCCTTTGGTGGGTTCATTCAAGGTATTTTCAACGTCAAAGATGAAGATGGGGAGAAGTCCACTTTCATAGAGAATTCCAATCTGGAACTACGGTGTAATTTCCACTGGACAGATGTACTGCATCTGCCGTCAAATTTTGACATCTACACAGGCATAAACACAAGTATCCGTACTGTGGGCTTGCAGGGTGGAATTCGCTACAACTTCAGTGAACGCTTCGGACTCTATGCCGAGGCTCAGCAACCACTGTTCAAAGTGTTATCGATGGAGGACTTCGACAACCGTTACTTCAACAAGAAATTTGGCTTCTCGGCAGGTTTCACTATTAATTTGTGACAAAAAATTGCTAATTTAAAAGAATATTACTAACTTCGTGGCACTCAAAACAATTTGCCACCCCTTAACAACAAAACGATATGAAAACTACATTCCACACACAACTTTTCAGGGCACTGCTTGTGGTAGTGCTTACGGCTGCTGCGACGTCGCCAGCTGGAGCCTATGACTTTATGGTCGATTCTATTGCTTATAACTATAACAGCAATGACTCTACAACAGTGAGCGTAGTGCCTATTTCGAAGACAGAGTATTATAAAGGAGACATACTTATCCCCGAAACTGTAACCTATAACAACAATGTTCATAGCGTCACAAACATAGGAAGTAGGGCATTTGCTTTCTGCACTCAGCTCACTTCGATTAGTCTACCCTGCTCAATTGTTGAAATCGATGATGCCGCCTTCCTCGACTGTTATAGTCTTACAGAGATTGACTTACCCGAGGGACTCAAGGTCATTGGGGCCTTTGCGTTTTGTTCTTGCACCAATTTGCAAAGCATCATTATTCCTAATTCGGTTGAAGTCATTCACTATCTTGCTTTCATGAACGATTGCAACTTAAAAACCGTGGTGTTACCCTCATCGCTTGAGATAATTAACGAAAAAACTTTTGAGGGATGCACGAATTTGAAAGATGTTAATCTCCCAATATCTTTGAAGTCAATCAAGGCCGACGCATTCAATGGATGCCAACAGTTTTCAACAGTAGTAGTTCCTGACTCGGTTGTTGAAATTGGAAATCATGCATTCAACGGATGCAGAAATGTTAAGGAGGTAACTATTGGAAAATCTGTTAAGCGCATCAGCATAAGTGCTTTTAGCGATTGCAGGTGGATTGAAGTACTAAAGTGGAATGCCGAAGAGTGTGAAGATTTTGATGACAGTGGGGTGTCTCCCTTCAGACCATATGGCACACAATTCTCGGTAGTCATTGGCAATAATGTAAAGAGGATTCCTTCACGCTTGTTACGTTACTCAATCACATTGAAGAGCATAGATATTCCAGCATCGGTCACAGAGATTGGAAACAACGCTTTAGACACCTGCTTGTATCTTCAGACTATTGTCTCGAGGATACCTTCTCCTAGTCTTATTAGCTATGGCTCCGACGTTGAAAGTATCTTCAATGGTGTGAACAAGGAAACGTGTGTGGTGTTTGTGCCCTCAGGGACTATTGACGAATACAAGGCAACAATGCCATGGGCTTCTTTTAGTCACTTTGAAGAGATTGTTGATAATGATATAAATTGTGACGGAGTTGTAACAGCAGCAGATGTCACAATGCAGTACAACCAAATTCTCAATAATGATTACACCTCGCCAAGCACCTGTGACGTTGATGGCGACGGCGAAGTCACTGCCGCCGATATAACTAAAACTTACAACACTATTCTAGGGAATCAATAAAACAAAAAAACACTAGAATATTTGGTCATTCGTGCAGAAAAGTGTAACTTTGCGATGATTATTCGTACATAAAAGTGTAACGAAGTGACATTTATTCGTACATAAAAGTGTAACGAAGTGACATTTATTCGTACATAAAAATGTAAGCACGATGAAGCGGGAGTTATATAACAAGTTGATAGAGTGGAAGAAAAGCCCCAAAAGAAAACCGTTGATTCTTAACGGTGCAAGGCAAGTAGGAAAAACTTGGCTGCTGACAGAGTTTGCGAGGAACGAATATGAGAAATCGGTTGTGTTCTCACTTGACCGTGACAGTGATGCGCGTCAAATTTTTGAGAATGGAGGCACAGCACGTCAGTTGCTGCAACGGCTTTCGGCGCTTGCAGGGGTTGACATCACTGCTGATAACACGCTTCTCATTCTTGATGAGATTCAAGAGTGCCCGAAGGCTCTGACTGCATTGAAGTTTTTTGACGAAGATACTCCACAAATTCATATAGCTGCCGCTGGCCCACTTTTGGGAATTTCAATACATGAGCAAAGCTCGTTTCCCGTTGGGAAAGTAGATATCTTGCGATTGTATCCAATGAATTTCAACGAATTTCTTTGCGCTATGGGACGTGAGCAGATGGCCGCCACCCTGAATGACGGTGATTGGAGCGACATTGATGCCTTGAGTAGTGCCTATATTGATTTCCTGCGGCAGTATTATTATGTGGGAGGAATGCCTGCCGTGGTATCGGCTTATGCTTCAGATGGAAAATTACAGCTAGTTCGTGAACTGCAAAACAAGATATTGAACGACTATGAAGCCGATTTCTCCAAGCACGCTCCCACCAATGAAATCCCAAACATTCGCATGGTGTGGCAGAGCATTCCGTCGCAACTGGCAAAAGAAAACAAAAAGTTCATCTATGGCGCAATGAAATCAGGCGCGCGGGCCGCGACTTTTGAGAAGGCTATTCAGTGGCTTCACGACGCTGGACTCATTTATAAGGTTAATCGAGTGAGTGCAGTAAAAATGCCTTTAAAATTTTATAAGGAGTTTGGGGCGTTCAAGATATTCATGCTCGACATTGGACTGATGGGGGCGATGGTTGCAGCTCCTGCCGCCGCCATGCTTGTAAAGAATACTATTTTTACTGAATATAAAGGCGCTTTCACCGAATTGTTTGTATGTATGCAAATGCAAGGGACAGGCATACCAACTTTTTATCATTCTCTAGAGAACTCAAGGATAGAGATTGATTTTGCAGTGCAGTTGGGAACGGAGGTTTACCCCATTGAGGTCAAAGCCGAAGAAAATGTGAAATCAAAATCAATGCAGACATTTATAAAGAAACATCCAGAGCTGAAAGGTATTCGTCTGTCAATGAAACCGCGCATCACTCAAGATTGGCTTGAGTGTATCCCTCTTTACGGATTCCGTGAAGAACTCATCAGAATGGACAAACAATAAGTTTATCATCATAAGAATCTAAAAACATCTCTTTTGAGTCTCAAATATTTGTATAAATTTGGCTGCGCTTCGGAAATGCTCAAATAAATTTGGCATTTCTCTCAACTTGCACAAATATTTCAACTAATTTTGCGATGTTGATAGTAAAACCATAAAGATATGAGAACAACCTTTTTCCGCGTTTTGATTTTGGTGTGCGCCATTGCTTGGGCGCTTGGGGCAAATGCTCAGCGCTCTATTGACTTGATTAACGACAACGACCGTGCCCTGCTTGATGAGGCAGTGACCCTTATGGACAATGGCAATCCCCAGGAATCCATCAAAATCCTTGACAAGCTGTGCAAGAAGTATAAGGACAACTACGCCATTGAGTATGAGCGGCTTTTTGCCTTCTATAAGGCTGGCGACTTCAAGCACGTCGTCAAGGAAGGTTCCAAGCTGTTTAGTCATCCTGAGATTGAGTCGCAGTGCTATCAGCTGGTGGGCAACGCACAAGATGTGCTCGGCGACCCCGAGGCGGCAATCAAGACCTACGACGAGGGTCTCAAGCGGTTCCCTAATTCGGGCTATCTGTATCTTGAGAAGGGCAACATCCACATGATGCATCAGCGATACAACGAGGCGGTTGAGTGCTACCTGCGCGGCGTGGAGGTGCAGCCCGACTTCGCCAGCAACTACTACCGCCTGGCACTGCTATTTGCTGACTCTACCGAGCCGCTGTGGGCGATTGTCTATGCCGAGGTGGTGTGCAACCTGCAGCCCGGCAGCGAGCGAGGCGAAGAGATGGGCAAACTCATCTACGACCTCTTTACCGAGAATATTAAGATAGAAGGTGAGAACAGAGCCCATGTGTCATTGACCCAAGAGAACACTATCTATATGGCGAGCGACACCTCGCGGTTCCAGATTCCGTTCCCCATGATGTATGAGATGGGCACTATGGCGTCGCCTGCCCTCACAGAGTTCATGAAAACCAAGAACCTGACTGTTGAGATGATTGCCGACTTGCGCAAGTCGGCTCTGGAGCACATCGACTCGGTGGCGCCAGGTTATTACAACCTCTCGCTGCTCGACTACCACCGCAAGCTCATCAAGAGCGGACACTGGGAGGCTTATAACATGTGGCTGATGTCGCCTGGTGCCGAAGACGAGACAAACCAGTGGGCCGACACCAAAGACGGCTCCGAGAAACTGGAGAGCTTTGCTGGCTGGTTTGTCGAGAACCGCCTTATCCCTACCAAAAGCGAGCCCACGGTGATGACAAAGGTTTACAAGATTGATGAACTTGTGATTCCAACCGAAGAAGAAATCTCTACTGTCGAGGGATGCCGACGGCACCGCGACGACGCTTTGCGCTTGGCAAAATGGTATCTGGAGCAGCCAGTGAATATGGGCGACGTGACTCAGCAGGAAGTTAGGCAATTCTTGTTGATTTGGACGATAAACACCGATGAGTTCATGTTTAGATTAGATACTGAAGACATGGCGGAACATATTGAGCTGATGACAGCCTATATTGCCGCTATGACTGAACACGCCATCGAGTTTAACGTGAGCGAGACCGACGAGGCGATGTACTGCGAGGTGATGGTGCAAGTCATTGACTACTACAAGCGCAACAAGGAAACTATCGGCACGGTGGAGGCAATGGAGAAATACATGAAAATGGACGGCCCCACCCTGCGCAACACCCTCGCCGAAGAGTTCAATAAATTTAAGTAAGTGCTGTATTTTCCCGAACGCCGTGCTTACGGCGCAATACATGACAACGCCTAGGGCTCTTTATTGACGGCCTCGTGGAACTGCGAGGGCATGGAATAAACTTTTTCAGTTTAAAATTTGCCCACAAACGGCGAAATCACTAATTTTGTGGTGCGATAAGA
>FLNZ01005218.1_pt1 | contig 72383 bp, 80 predicted proteins | sample 1140391 | NCBI WGS metagenome assembly FLNZ01 (sample SAMEA3878171, study PRJEB12797) | bioreactor metagenome | biome: Moose rumen | place: Sweden | collected 2011-10 | reverse complement strand
GTCACGTTGTCGGTCTTGAAGCCGCTCACGTCGAGGCTCGTCAGGCCGGAGCAGCCCCCAAACATGTAGTTCATATCCGTCACGTTGTCGGTCTTGAAGCTGCTCACGTCGAGACTCGTCAGGCTGGAGCAGCCGGAGAACATCCAGTTCATGTCCGTCACGTTGTCGGTCTTGAAGCCGCTCAGGTCGAGGCTCGTCAGGCCGGAGCAGTAGTAGAACATCCAACTCATATCCGTCACGTTGTCGGTCTTGAAGCCGCTCACGTCGAGGCTCGTCAGACCGGAGCAGCCGTAGAACATTTCGCTCATGTTCGTCACGTTGTCGGTCTTAAAGCCGCTCACGTCGAGGCTCGTCAGGCCGGAGCAGCCGATGAACATGGAGACCATGCTCGTCACGTTGTCGGTCTTGAGGTTTTCTATGCCGGTGATGGTGGTCAGTTTAGAGCATTCGTAAAACCAATAGGCAGTGCTGGTCAGCGACGTGCAGTCGGAAAACGAGGCATCGAACACCACGGTGGTGATGGTGGAGCATTGTCCGTACCAGCTGGTGGTGGGTTCATACGTGATATCATCGTAAACAAAAGGTCCGACGCTCATGCCGCCCCGCTCGGCTTTCTGCGTGTCGTAGTAGAAGGTGAGCACGGTGTTGTCGTCGCTCAGTGCGGCGTAAGGCTCCTGAGCCTGCAGGGTGGTGGCACACAGCAGCAGGGCTGTGAGCGAGCAGAGGAAGATACAGATTCTTTTCATCATTTCATTGTTTTTTGTGGGTTTGTTGTTACTTTGGTGCTTGTTAGATGTAGTCCGAACGGTGGAGGGGCAGACAGAAAAAGAAAACGTGGACTACTTACTTCGTCTACGTTTCTGAGGTATCGCCAAACACCCGACAATCTTTAACGAGTAAAAGCCCACGCCATCGGCGTGAGCATCCTTGCTTTTACTCTTGATTGTCTCTTTGTTTTGGCGAATTTCAGAAACAAGATTCAAGCGGACGCTTCAATTCCTATGTGTCTTTATGTCTTAATTCAGCCCATAGCACTTACGGTTTTATAGGGTTACATATTATTTGTAATTACCAGTGTTTCCAAACAACTCTTTCTGGAAGAATTCGATAGCTTTCTTCAACGGTTCCAGGTCGTTCAGCATAAACGGGTCATATCTTACATATTGCGCTGCAAAGATAATAATTTTATCTTTTATAAAAGACAAAAGTTGGGAAAATCTTCTCCGCCACCGCTACATATTCGTAGTGGAGGCAAGGAAAACGTTGGATTTCATCCGACATTTTCCTTGCCTCGGCAAAGCCCAAGCACGCTTGGTCTCTGCTCTCGGCTGCATGAAAACGTTCATAGTCTTTATACAGTCTAGTTCTCATTCTTAACTCACAATCTTCAGTCTGAGGCTGTTCAGCACCACGCTGACACTGGAGAAAGCCATCAGTGCCGAAGCCCACATGGGGGTGATCTGCCACTCTACGCCCAGCAAGTAAGGCAAGCCTGCCGCCAGGGGTATGCACACCACATTGTAGACAAATGCCCAGAAAAGGTTCTGGTGTATCATGCCCACAGTGCGCCTCGACAGGCTGACTGCCTCCGGAATGCGGCGCAGGTCGGTTCCCATGAGCGTCACTTGCGCCACATCCATGGCCACATCGGTGCCCTGCGACATGGCAATGCTCACGTCGGCGGTGGCCAGTGCCTGCGAATCGTTCACCCCGTCGCCAACCATTGCCACACAGTGGCCTTCCTGCTGCAGCTGCCTGACACGTGTCTCCTTGTCCTGGGGCAGCACCTGTGCATGGTAGTTGGCAATTCCGGCTTCCCTGGCTATCTGCCTTACACGTTCTTCGCGGTCGCCGCTGGTCATGTGTATCTCTATTCCTGCACGTTGCAGTTCCTCCACGGCCTCGCGGGCAAAGGGCTTCAGTGCCTCGCCCGTCGCTGTTGGCTGGGTCAGCGTGCCCGTCTTGTCAAACACCATGGCATCCACCCTGCGCATCTGTTCCAGCGCTGCGGCATCCTTCACCAGTATGTTTTTCTCCGCCGCCTTGCCTATGCCCACCATCAGTGCCGTAGGCGTAGCCAGCCCCATGGCACAGGGGCAGGCTATGACCAGCACCGACACGGCAGAGAGCAGTGCCTGCGGCAATTTGTCGGTGCCGCCAATGGCCAGCCATAGCACGAACGTCAGCAGGGCGATGCCCACCACCATGGGCACGAAGACCAGTGCTATCCTGTCAACCACCCGCTGCACGGGAGCCTTGGAGCCTTGCGCCTCCTGCACCATGCGTATCATGTTCGACAGCACTGTCGCCTGCCCCACCTGGGTCGCCCGGAAGCGGCCTGTTCCCTGCTTCACCAGCGTACCTGCTAGCAGGCGGTCGCCGACCGTCTTCGCCACGCTGACGGCTTCGCCCGTCATCATCGACTCGTCTACACACAGTTCCGAAGCTGTCAGCACCAGCCCGTCCACGGGAATCTTGTCGCCAGTCCGTACCTCTACAGTGTCGCTCGTCTGCAAGGCAGCAATAGGCACGTCGGCCGTCTGTCCGTTCTCCACCAGCCGCGCCGTTTTGGGTTGCAGCCCCATGAGTGAGCGTATGGACGAGGCTGTGCCGCTCTTCGCCCGCTCTTCCAGAAGACGCCCGGTAAGCACAAAGGTAATGATCATGACCGACGCATCGAAATACGTGTGCCACTCCATGCCCCGACTGCCCCACACGGCGTCGCCCCAGAACGTGTTGAACACGCTGAACAGAAACGAGATGCCCGTGGAAAGGGCTACCAGCGTGTCCATATTGGCCGAGCCGTGCAGCAACTGCTGCCAGGCAGCAATAAAGAACTGTCGGCCACAGTAAACCAGATTAGCCAGGCTGACGATGAGCATGGTCTGGCAGGCCACTTCGCGCGAACCCACATGAATCCAATGCATGGAAATGGCCATGACCAGCAGGGCGAACCCCCATGAGACGAGCACCTTGCGGCGGAGCACAGCGTATGCCCGCCGCTCTATGGCCTCCACGTTGCGGTCTTCCTCAATCACCATGTCGTAGCCCGTCTGCGCCAGTGCCTCCTTCATCTGCTCTAAGGAAACCTGCGCCGGGTCGTATTCTACCAGTGCCGTACGAGCCGGAAGATTCACAGCAGCCGAACGTACACCTGACAGCGAGTTGAGTTTCTGCTCAACCCGTGCAGAGCATCCGGCACACATCATGCCGAGCACAGCTATCGTTTTTTTCTCCATGTTGCAGAGCGTTGTCCTGTGGTGTCTATATCAATTTGTACGCGTGCTTTGTTATTTCAGATGCTTCTTGCCGTTGGCTATGTAGACTCCGTGCTGCATGTGCTCAGGCTCCACGGGCATCCCTTGCAGGGAGAAAGTCTGCTCCGTTGGGGTCTGCTGCCTGACCACGGGCTGGTCCACGCCGGCAGCCACGCCATCACGGATGCCGTCCATCATCAGCTGGTTGTAAATGCTGAGGTCCTTGCGGTTAATGATGGTCATGGAGGGGCGGCCACGATAGTTCGTGTCCCACACCACTGGCACTATGCCCATTTCCAGTGCCGTCTTGCAGAAAGTCTTGTAGTGCAGGCGGATGCTGGCATCGTGTTTCGCCTGACTCTCGCCAGCACCCGAAATGGTGCGCCAGTTGGCCCCGAACTCACCTATGTAGACCGGGTATCCCTTGTCCGCGAACTGTGTCTTCATTTTATTCAGCTGCGCCCGCATGTAATCCTCTTCGCCCCACGTGGCGTTGTGCTGTGAACCGTTCTGGTGGTTTCCGCTGCCCCAATAGTAGAACACCTTTCCCCACGACTCGTCTTTCTCCATGCCCCAGAACTGCCAGGGGTCGTAATAGTGTACCTCCACCATGAGCCGTTCGGATGCAGGGTCTACAGGCATCCGCTGCTGAGTCAGATAGCTGCAGGTGTTGTCAATGTTCGTGCCCGGGCCTTGGATAATCAGCACCCGCCCCAGGCTGTTGCCGCCCGTGGCCCTGACCACGTCAATGAACGTCTGCTCATAGGCCACGAGGTTGTTTATCTGGGTTATGACGTCGCCGTTTGTGTCGAAGTTCGGTTCGTTCAGCCCGGCAAACAGCAAGTGGTCGCCGTAGTCACGGAATTCCGTGGCTATCTGCGTCCAGATGCTGGTCAGTATAGCCTTGTTCTTCTCTACGGCAGCAGTGCCGACATCGCTGATGTGATTCTCCAGCCAGCCGCCATCCCAGTGTTGGTTAATGACCACGTAGAGTTCTTCCTTGATGCAGAAGTCCACCAGTTCCCTCACCCTCGCCATCCAAGCCGCGTCGATGGTGTAGTCGCTGCCCTCGGCCTTGCTGATGTGGCCCATCACCCATGCACACGGAATGCGTATATTGCCGAAGCCCTGCTGTTTCACGTAGCGAATCAATTCCTGCGTGGTACGCGTGTCCTGCCAGGACATTTCAGCCCCCAGCCCGCCTTTGTTCGTGAAGTTATTCCTGTTGTCTCCGGCTTCCATGGTGTTACCCAGGTTCCGGCCAATCCCCATACTGGCAGCTATCTGTGCTGCTGTCCTGTCCATTCCTGTCTGGGCATCAGCCACTTGGCATGTCAGCCAGGCCATGAGCCCCAAAATCCATATCTTCTTCATTGTCCTAAATTCGTTATCTCGCTGATTTGTAAAGCAAAGTTACAAAAAAAAGGTTGTAACAAACGAGGGATTTTGGAGAATTAACGCAAATCGGCCTAAAATAAAGGCAATACGGGGAAAACGAGATAATCGACAAAGTCGCTCTTACCTTTGCATCGGATTATAGATAATGTTCTAAATGTCCGATGTTAAACATCGTATATATTTAGTTCATGCGGCAACAATTTTGTAGTTTTGCTGAAGATTGTGGCCATGGAGGGTGAGAGCATTGGTCGCTAGGTAAGCCGTCTGACTATATCGTTTGCAAGACCTTCGTCCGCCCTCCTTTTAAAGTCTTTAGAGTCTGAACAAAGAATCGTAGCACGTCGCTGGACGATGCAGTGTGGCTACAGCGAGAGTGATGCTCTGAGTGAAGCGAGGGAGCGGTTTGGCTAATATAACATAATAGGTGAACGTTTTCGTTAAGCCAAATGACCAAAGCCAAACTTGTTTGAGCTTTGGCATGGCGAGAAAACGAAGGATGAAATCCAAGGAAAACGACTCCGTTGTCGGAGAAAATTCGTAATTTTGTTGCCAATTTAAGATTCATGCTGTATGACAAACCAGATTTTAGACAATAACATTTTGACGACAAGAAATCTTATCTTCTTTTCACTGCTGACTTTGGCAATAACAGTTCATGCTCAAGCCCAGCGCAGGACTCCCGTTATGGGATGGAGTTCGTGGAATACCTATCGGGTACACATCAACGACACGCTTATCAAAAAACAGGCAGATGCCATCGTACAGAAAGGACTGAAAGACGTAGGCTACACGTACATCAATGTGGATGACGGTTTCTTTGGCCGTCGTAACGCACAGGGCGAGATGCAACCCCATCCCTGGCGTTTCCCTGGCGGGATGAAGGCCGTGGCCGACTACGTCCACTCTCTCGGTCTGAAGGCGGGCATCTACAGCGATGCGGGAACCGTGACTTGTGGAAGTATCTGGGACAAGGACTCCATCGGCATCGGGGCCGGTCTGTATGGTCATGAGGAGCAGGACGCACGGCTCTATTTCCGCGACTGGGGCTTTGACTTCATCAAGATAGACTATTGTGGTGCAGGGCAGGAACTTGACCTTGACGAACGGAAGCGTTACACCGCTATCCGCCAGGCCATCAACCGTTTTGGGCGCAACGACGTGGAGATAAACATCTGCCGCTGGGCCTTTCCCGGCACGTGGGCCAGTGAGGTAGCCGCCTCGTGGCGCATCAGCAGCGACATCCGCGACTCGTGGGGTTCGGTGAAGGGCATCATAGAGAAAAACATGCCGCTGTCGGCCTACTGTCACGACGGACATTTCAACGACATGGACATGCTCGAAATCGGCCGCTCGCTGAGCGAGAGTGAGGAGCGCGTACACTTTGGCCTGTGGTGCATGATGTCGTCGCCCCTGCTTATTGGCTGCGACATGACAACGATCCCGGAGCGCTCCCTTGGACTGCTGAAGAACGCGGAACTCATAGCCCTCAACCAGGACTCGCTCGCTCTGCAAGCCTATCCCGTGCAGGCTGCGGACGGCACATACGTGCTGGTGAAGGACATAGAGCAGCGTCGGGGAACTGTCAGAGCCACGGCACTATATAACTCCACCAACGAGCCGCGCTACATCGCCATCGCCCTGAGCGAACTGGAACTGGAGGGCAAGGCCCGGCTGCGCGACCTCTTTGCCCACACTCCGCTGAAACCCGTGCGTGACAGTATCGCCGTTCTGGTGGCCCCGCATGACGTGGTCATCTATCGTGTGGAGGCTGAACGCCGTATCGAACCGACGCGCTATGAGGCCGAATGGGCCTGGCTGCCACTCTACAATGACCTTGGTAAACGGAAGAAGGAAATTCACTATGCGCGCGACAAGCATGCTTCTTGCGAGTACGTCGTCACGATGGGCGGTGGCAGCAGGGAGAACGCTATCGTATGGGATAACGTCTATTCGCAAGAAGGCGGCAATTACCTGATGACTATCTACTACCGGCCTGCTCCCATCCGAGGATTGGAGATCAGCATCGATGGCACGCCCGTCGCCGTTTCAGCGTTGCAGTCATCGGGCGATGTTGCCACCATTACCCTACCTGTTAAGTTACGGAGAGGCGACAACCGAATTGAAATGACATGCTCGACGATGTGGATGCCAGACATAGACAAGTTTGAGTTGAGGAAACATTAAAGTTGGTTCTGGAATAATAGACGGAAGAAGAAAGCAAAGGAAAAGAATTCATCTGTCAAATAGCCATTGATATCTATATGGCTGCCTTTGGCTTCAATAGGCAGGAAACCGTTGGCCGCTACTCCAATGCTGTCTATACCGTCTGGGACTTAATCCTCCGTAATGTTCTTCGCGACCGTGACGGCTACATCTTCGTGGTGGATGCAGAGATGAAGAGGAACGTTTTCATGCAGCCGAGAGCAGAGACCAAGCTTGCTTGGGCTTTGCTGAGGCAAGGAAAAGGTCGGATGAAATCCAACGAATAAAGACAGGGGAACGATTCTTTGTTTTACCAAATCAGGTCAAAGAACCGACCCCAGATTTTTGGTGGCCCCCGAGATGGGCGTCAGCCACGGCTACTGCGACTTCTTCCTCATGCCCGTCTTCTACGCAAAGTCCATATAGTTGTCGGCATTGAGCACGGAAAAGGCGGCATCGGGATATGCCTTGGCGAACGCCTTGGGCACGGAGGGAGCCTTGCTGCCGCTCTTCATCTCTATGGCGGTGAGCAGACCGTCGTGCTCCTCTATGAGGTCTATCTCCTGCTGGTCGTAGGTGCGCCAGAAATAGAAGTTGATTCCCATTCGCCGGTTGTGGCTCCGCTTCAGGCGGTCGCTGACGAAATAGTTTTCCCAGAGGGCGCCGCGCTCCGCGTCGGGCCTGTGGCGATAGGGGCGGTAGTCGCGGATGACGGCATTACGTATACCCGTGTCGTAGAAATACCACTTCGACGACTTGCTGACCTCCTTGCGCAAGTTGCGCGAAAAGCCTCCGATGGGGAAGAGCACGAAAGCCTTCTGCAGCAGGTCGAGATAGCGCTCCACGGTGTTGCGGCTCAACGACAGCTGACTGCCCAGCTCGCCGGGCGAGACCTCGCTGCCGGTCTGGTATGCCACCAGACGGAGCAGGTCGTGCATCTTCTGTGCATGTTTCAGGCCATCGAAGGCCAGGATGTCGCGCAGCAGGTAAGCATCTACCACGTCGTTGAGGTACTCCTGCCTGAGCTTCTCATTGTCGATGCTTTCCAGCTCGGGGTAGTGCCCATAGACGATGCGCTGCTCCATGCGCTGCATATACTCCACCCGCGAGGTCGCCTCCACCAGCTCGCGGATGGAGAAGGGGGTGAGCAGGAACTGCGTGCTGCGGCCCACGAGCGGCTCGCCCGCCATGTTCTGCAGGTCGAACGACGACGACCCCGTGGCTATGACGCGCAGGCCGGCCACCTCGTCGATGATGAGTTTCAGCTTCATGCCGATGTCGGGAATGTGCTGCGCCTCGTCAATGCACAGCAGATCGATGCCCGAGAACAGCTGGCGGTAGTTGGCCGTAGTCCTGTCGTCCAGCAGGCGCACGGTGTCCATGCTCTCTCCGTTGAGCAGCAGCGTCTTGCCGCTGAAGTTCCGCATGATGTGCTCCACGAGCACGGTCTTGCCTACGCGGCGGGCCCCGAAAAGCAATAGCACCTTCTGGGGCTTCAGGCGCATCTCCATCTCTGCCTGCAACGCTCTTTTCACCTGGTTCATAATGCCTGTAATTATCGATTGTTATGTGAAGTGACCGTGCAAAGGTAGTCAATTTAAATAAAACAAACTAGGTTTTTGCAAAATTTTTCAGTGCCATTGAACGAATTTACGTAAATTCGTTCAGTAGCGTTGAACGAATTCGTATTTCCTGCAGGTTTCCCACCTGTCGGCATGTCGCTTGCAACCCCTTCGCGTCAATGCCGATGTCCTGCCCTCAGTGCGAGAGCAGAACATCGGCTTTCTTTTCGGATATAAGCAGGTTGCTTGAATGAGGCGCGACGTAAAGAAAGTATTCAGTTACGGCGACATCTTCGTGGTGGATGCGGAGATAAAGAGGACAGGTTGACTTTCCCTTTGTCATCTCGGAACGGGTTCCCGCTCTGCCGTTGTTGTTATCGTGGCTCAAAAACATCTCCTCTTCGGTGCATTGTTATGTGTGAGTTTCAAGAGTTAAAACAAGACGTTCATTTGGAAAGATTTCTGCTTTTGAGCCCGCTATGAATATTGGGATGATAAGAGGGCTTAGCCAAAACTTTATGTTTGCACGATTCAAGCCTCGTCGATAAATGTCAATTGGAGCTATAGGAACTTGTGTAGAATCTTTACTGACATAAAGAGGTCGAAGAATGAACCTTCCCTCAGAGCCAGAAATGTTGGACTTGCGAATGCTCATTATCTGACAAGCCACAGATTTGCCGACAAGAGATGTGTCTTCAGCCTCAACAACCTCAAAAAGATAATAAATCTTTCCTAATTTAAGACCTGAAGATGTTTTGATATGGCTCCCGCCAAGTGTCTTGACTACTATTTGACAAGGAATTCTATTGGCTGGTAAGGCTTCTTGAAACCTATCATCCTCTTTTTCATTAATAATTACGTTTTCTAGGATGTTTCCATTTTCATCAAATGCTACAACATCCTGAGCATTAACAGCAAGGACAAGTAAGTTCAAGGCGAATAAAGAAACTATTTTTTTCATAATCTTTTATTGAGTGTTTTGTTGTATGATGTTAAATGTACACAAAAAGAAAACGTGGACAATTTACTTCGTCTACGTCTTCTGAGGTATCGCCAAACACCTATATTGCTTAAACGGGTAAATGCCCACGCCGAACGGCGTGAACAATCTACTTCAGTTCTTGCAATATCTTTGATAGATTGGCGATTTATAAGAAGACAAGAATCAAAAGTGGACGTTCAAATCCATTTATATATTTCTCTTAGGCTTACGCCACTTCCCGATTAACGGGAACGCTCAAATATCTCAGCCCATAGGCACTTACGGTTTTATAGGGTTACATATTATTGTTATTACCAATGTTTCCAAACAACTCTTTCTGGAAGAATTCGATAGCTTTTTTCAACGGTTCCAGGTCGTTCTTGACGATACTGAACACCTCATCAGCATCAACCTCGAAATAGTGGTGAGCCATGATATCTCTTGCTCCCATCACTTTCTTCCAATCTACAGCGGGGTATGTAGGAAGCAACTCTTTATTGGTGAGTTTGTCGAGCGTTTTTACTGCTTCCCCCAAAGCAATGATTACCATGCAGGCGGCATCGAGTTTCTCCATGCCGAATGGTGAAAGGAGGAAATCGTCGGCAGTGTGAATCTGCACCGTCCGCTCCTGTAGCCGGGTGATGGCTGTCTCGATATTCTTCAGGGTCTCATAGACCATCTGGAGTTTCTCAGTAGACTCGAATTCCATATTTCAAGATTTGCTGTTTAAACAAGGGGTTCATATTTTCGCGCATCCGCACCACGTCGACGTCGCATCCGAGTAGTTCCTGCAAATAGATTTTCACACCAGCACGGTTGAACAGGTTAGGAACCATCTCTACACAAATGTCCACGTCGCTGTCTTCCCGCTGTTCATTGCGGGCCAGCGAGCCGAAGAGCGTCATGGAGTGTACGCCATAGTGCTCGTCAAGATACTGACGGGTTGTCTTCAACTTTTCTATGGTCTGCGTTCTGTCAAGCATAAACGATTAGTATTGACGTTTCACGGTGTAAATATACACAATTATTTTCGAAAGACGCGCGAAAAGCGGAGAAAAGTTATGCAAAACGAGACAAAAGTCCCTTCCGTTCTTTATGTATTTTGGTGCAAATTTACTAAAAAAGAGAAAGAATCCAAATAATTTCGTAACATTTGCCGTCAAATGTGCGGCGAGGGGCAACGGGTAGGCGACCGCAGGTCGGGAATGGATGCGCACGCTCACCCATTTCAAGAAAGGTTATAATGAAAAAATTCTGTCACTACATGTCTGAATACATGGGGCTGCTAGTCCTTGCAGCGGCATTCCTTACTTACTTGGGATATAGGCAGACTGCTTGAAAATTAGACTTTCTGGTATTCTTTTACAAGTTGCTCTACGCAACTCTCAACGCTATACCTCTGCTTGATTTCCTCACGCAGTTTTGGCTGGAGGTGGTCTGTCTGCAAAGCGCGCTCAACCGAGATGCCAATGTCGTCAACATCAAAGGGGTCTACCAGCCACGCTGTGCCTTCTTTGTAATACTCCTTCGGACCGCCAAGGCGTGTGATGACAATGTTGCAGCCATGCACTGCGGCTTCAAGGGCAACCAGTCCTACGCCCTCATTCAGGCTTGGCAGAGCAAATACCTTCGCGCGATTGTAAAGCGAACAGAGTTCATCGTCACTAACAAAGCCTTTCAACTCAATATTAGGAGCGCCGGCTATCTGTGCTCTCAGTTGTTTTTCAGACGCTGCATTGCCTGGACTTCCAGCAAGCACCAGACGGAAACCGTATTTCTTGGCGGCAGCGATGAGACGACCAACGTTCTTACGCTCTTGAGTCATTGTACCTACAAACAGGCAGAAGGGCTCTTTCTCTATGCTTGCATCATAGCGGTCTTCACGATAAGACAGAGGCACTATCTTAATCTTGTCCGCTCCGATGCCATATTGACGTATATAGTCCGCTTCATATTGGGTACGTGCAAGGAAGAGTTTCACGTTATCCCTGTAACACCGGGCAGCATAATTCTGAGAAAACAAGCGCAGGCGCTCACAGCCTATATAAGAGAACAACCTATACTTCCACAAAGGAGTGTTTGAGTCGATTACTGGTGAGAACACCACGTTGGGATTCATGCCACAGCCCCAGTTAATCATCTCGTAGTTCCACAATCCGAAACCGAAGAAATGCACAATGTCATAAGTTTTCCATTGGTAACTTCCCCATGTACTGACTAAGTCAACTTGATGGCCTTGACGCTGTAATTCTTTGCACCATATTTCTGCCTGTTTCCGTGTCCCGTCGCCACTACCGTTATAGCAGGCATCAGGCTTCATTACATACGCTATTTTCATAAAAATTTCCTATGTTCTAACGGTCAAAATCAAAGCGTTAGCGATGCAAATATAATAACAAATTTTAATTCCAGCGTGTTTGCATTTAAAAAAACACAAACGCGGCATGGAAAATTCTCCTGTCCGTGAGGAACCCAAGTGGAAGGAACTGGAACTGAAATATAAGCCGAGGCCTGCAAACAAACGACTGAAAAATTCTTGAAAAACTTGCACGTTTCAATATAAATCAGCAACTTTGCGGACTGACAAGATAAAACTCATAACATGATGAACATTGGAGACAAGGCGCCCGAAATATTGGGCAAGGACGAACTTGGACGGGACATCCGCCTGAGTGACTACAAGGGGCGGAAACTGGTGCTGTATTTCTACCCTAAGGACAACACCAGCGGCTGTACGGCAGAGGCTTGCAGTCTGCGTGACCACCACGAGCAACTGCAGGCAGCAGGCTACGAGGTGGTTGGCGTAAGCAAGGACACGGCAGTGTCGCACCAGAAGTTCAAGGAGAAACACGCCCTGCCATTCCCCCTTATTGCCGATGTTGACCACACTCTCTTAGAGGCGATGGGAGCCTGGGGCGAGAAGAACATGTATGGCAAAAAGACGATGGGCACCATCCGCACCACCTTCGTCATCAACGAAGACGGCATCATCGAACAGATATTCTCCGGCAAACAGGTGAAGACCAAAGAGCATGCTGAGCAAATTCTAAACATATAACTTTGGAACGCGTGTTCAAAGAAACCTACGGCAAATGCTCGCCAAGAGGGAGTAACATTTCAACCAAACAAGGGTAACAAACTATGCAAGGTCAGCCGTAGAATTCCTTATACCATTCGGCAAAGGCGCGCAGCCCTTCGCGTAGCGTGATTTTCGGTGTGAAACCGAAGTCGTGCTCCAGCGCTGTAGCGTCGGCATACGTCACGGGCACGTCGCCAGGCTGCATCGGCACGAGTTGCTTATGCGCTTCGAAGTCGTAGCCGTCGGGCAACACTCCTGCACGCACCAGTTCTTCCTGTAGCGTCTGCACAAAATCGAGCAGGCTCTCCGGCTGTCCGCCACCGATGTTGTATACAGCATACGGCGGCTCAGGCAGGCCGTCGTCGCCTTTCCTCCTCGACGGCGCTCCCTGCATAACGCGCACGATGCCTTCAACGATGTCGTCGACAAAAGTGAAGTCGCGGCGGCAGTTTCCGTAGTTGAATATCTGGATGGTCTCGCCTTTCAGCAGTTTGTTGGTAAATCCGAAATATGCCATATCGGGACGTCCGGCAGGACCGTAAACGGTGAAGAAGCGCAGCCCAGTGGATGGAATATCATAGAGTTTTGAGTAGCAATGGGCCATCAGTTCGTTGCTCTTTTTTGTTGCAGCATAGAGAGAAACGGGGTTGTCCACGCGGTCGTCAGTGCTGAACGGCACTTTCTTGTTGCCGCCGTACACCGAACTCGACGAGGCATAGACGAGATGCTCCACCGGGTGGTTGCGGCAGGCCTCAAGAATATTGTAGAAGCCAATGAGGTTTGACTGGATGTACGCGTCGGGATTGGTAATGGAATAGCGCACGCCAGCCTGTGCGGCAAGGTTAACCACCAAGTCAGGCTTGTACTGCTCGAAAATGCTGTCTATTACAGCCTTGTCGGCAATGTCGCCCTTGATGAAAGTCCAGTTCCCGTTGCTGAGGTTTTCTATTTCTTCCAGCCGGTATTCCTTGAGCGACACGTCGTAGTAGTCATTCATGTTGTCAATGCCGATAATGGTGGCGTTTTTCACGTCTTTGAACAGCCGTTTCACCAGGTTTGAGCCGATGAAGCCTGCAGCACCTGTCACGAATATCGTTTTCCCGTCTAATTCTACTTTTTGCATATTCCTTATTTTTTATAATCTACGGTTAGAAATCCATTACCCAAATTTCTTTTGGGCTTCGTAATAGGTGTCGAGGCTGCCAATGTCGAAGCGGCCTGCCGACATGGTCCAGGCGTGCATGGTGGTATGCTCTACCATATAGTGGGCCAGATTGCCCGGCGCATCCTTGCCACATCCGTTTTCCACGGAATGGCGCACCAGTTCGATGTCTTTCTTCAGATATATATAGAATGGCGGCACAGCCCAGTGGCTCTTCGGCTGCTGCGGCTTCTCCTCCATTCCGAGAACGCGGAAGTGCTCATCCAGTTCCACGACGCCAGTGCGCTGCAGTTTCTCTATCGACGGCTGCTCGTGGCACATGATGCACGAGGTGCGCTTCTCGCGTGCGAAGTTGACAAACTCCTGGAAGGAGAAGAAAAGCAGATTGTCGGCAGCAACAACCAGAAGGTCGTCCGCTCCACCTAAATCATCCCCGTCCATAGAGGACTTCGCACGCTCATCAAGGATGTCGAGCGCGTATAGCAAGTCACACACAGCACCGAGGCGTGTCTCGTTGGTCTCTGTGCCATCGTCTACGATGGTGATGGGCTTGCTGTAGTTAGTACTGGCCTTCCATTGCTCAAAGATGGGTGCAAACTTATGGTTGGTGATGATGACATGCTCGCTGATGTCGTCAATGGTGTCGATATCGTCCAGCATCCTGCCCAGGATGGTGTTCTCTCCTATCTTCAGCAGTGGCTTTGGAAAGTTTTTTGTCAACTCTCCGAGGCGTGTCGCATATCCTGCTGCTATAACTATATTCTTCATCGTCTTTCCCTTTATAACCTACGGTCAGAATTCATCGGAAAATCCTGCTCAGTCTACAAATCTGGCGCCGTTGTCGGGACGCACCCAGAAGACCTGGAAAGTCTTCTCATATTCAGGGAACTGCTCTAAATATTTTGCAGTCAGTTCGGCCTGGATGGCATCCTTGCAGGCAGGATCGACGAGGGCTATGCAGGCTCCCTTGAAGCCTGCGCCTGAGAAGCGTCCGCCGTAGACGCCAGGCAGTGAGCGCATTATCTCGTAGATGGCAATCAACTCCGGCGAGCCACATTCGTAGTTGTGTATGCTGCTTTCACAAGAGTCGAAACTCAACTTGCCGAAGAGTTTCAGATTTCCCGTCTCCCATGCCGTGACTCCCTGTCGCACGCGACGATACTCGCTGTAGAAGTGTTCGGCCCGTCGGGCAAAGCGCGCCGGCATGGCAATGCGTGTCTTCTCGAACGTAGCCTTCGGTATCTCGCGAAGGAACGTCTTGTCGAAAGTCTTCAGAGGTTGGTCGGTATAGGCCAGCATGTTCCATGCTGCCGTCTTACACTCATACACGCGGAGGTTGTAGTCTGAATTTACCAGACTACGTGTCAGTCCGGAGAAGAAGATGCCTATCTCAAACTGCGGCATGTCGGGATGGCGCTTGATGATGCGCCACTCGTTGGAGTCGCAGTCGAGGAAGAGCAGGCCGTCTTTCTTGCCAAGAGCAATGCATGCCTGGTCGAGCAGGCCGTTGTTCAGTCCGATATATTCACGCTCTGCCTCCGAGGCAATCTTCACCACTTCAAACGGCTGCAGCGTTATGTCGTTGGCCTTAGCCAGTGCCATGACGTAGGCTATGAGCACGGCAGCACTCGACGACAGTCCGCCCACGGGCAGACTGCCTTGGATAATGCCCTCAATGCCTCTCGTCAGTTCGAAGCGCTTGCGCAGTGCATACTTGGCGCCGCTGGCATAGTCGCCCCAGTGGTGCTGACGCACCTGCGACGGTTTGTTGATTTCAAACTCCACGTCGCCCTCGAAGGTTAGCGAGGACAATTTCACCATGCTGTCTTCCCTCACGTCAAACCAGAGGTCGACGCCCTTGTCAATGGCAAATCCGGTGACTATACCGTGCTGGTGGTCGACGTGTGCGCCCAGCGGACATACCCGATAGGGCGAGAAAATATGATACTGATATTTCTTCATTGCGTTTACTTATTTCGGTGCAAAAGTACGATTAAGTGAGAGAAATGCAAAAGGAAAAACTTTGTTTTTTGTTTTCATTTCCGAGCGCAAGTACCTTCGGCGAAGCCAAAGTACGATTAAGTGAGAGAAATGCAAAAGGAAAACCACGCTTTTTAAGGCTGTGGCAGAATTTAAAGCAGTGCCGGCAAAATTTACAGCAGTGTTGACGAAAATTAAAACAGCTGTGACGAAAATTAAAACAGCTGTGACGAAAATTAAAACAGCTGTTTTGAAAGCACACTGTAACTACTTGAAAAACAAGGCCTTCAGAACGTCCACAACCTACCTCTCCCGAAACCCCTTCGGCGTGGTGCCCATTATCCGTTTGAAATACTTGCTGAAGAAAGAAGGATTTCTGTGCAAATTTGTCATTTTAAAACGCATAAGGACGCTAACAACAAAAAAACTCCCTGCGCGCCTTTGCACGCAGGGAGCATTCTTTTATTCTGACTTATCAGTTGCTTACTTCACGGTAGTGTCGAAGAACATTGCTACGCGGTTGAAGTCGTTCTCCTCAGAGATTTCGCTTGTAGCGCCCATACCCTGAGTGCTAACGCGGTCGGCAGCAATCTTATACTTCTTGACAAGAGCGGTCTTCACAGCCTCAGCACGAGCAACAGAAAGTTTCTGGTTGAGTTCTGCATTGCCCTCTGGAGAAGCATAACCCTTAACAAGGACCTTAGAGTTCTTGTGGTTCTTCATGTACTTGGCAACCATCTCTACGCTTGCCATACCTGCATTGTCGAGAGTGCTCTTACCCTGACCGAAGATTACGATTGGCTGGAGTTGAGAGTTGGCCTTCTCGATAACCTTCACCTGAGTCTCAGGCTTCTTGTTCTTGCAAGCAGTGAGTTGAGCCTGGAGGTCAGCAATGGTCTTGCCGTCAGCAGCAATCTTGCCATCCTTGCGGCCGTTCTCGGCGCGGAGTTCGTTGATCTTTGCATTGAGACCATCGATCTCAGCCTGATCGCGGAGTTGAGCAATCTTGAAGTTATGAGTACCGTTGCTGTTACCAAACTTGTAAGACAGACCGAGGTTAGCCTGGAATACAGCATGGTTGATGTTGTAAGCAACACCATTCACGTTGTCAATACCAGCAATAGTATAAACGAGAGCAGGCTCAATGTAGAACTGCCACTGCTTGTCGGAACCGAAGTTGAAAGCAAGGTCCAAACCGAGTTTAGAAGTCATAGAATCATCTTTCTTGTCCCAGTCGCGGCCCCAGCCAAGTCCGGCAAGAGCAATGAGTTCAACGTCACGGGCTGTGCCTTTGTATCCACCGAACCAGTTGCTGAGGTTCAGAGTTCCCAGCAGGTTTACGTCAGTGTACTTTGGGAAAGTCTTGTCGTTTCCCTTAAGCATACCATTCTTACCGAAGTAGAACTGGCCTTCAGCAGCCAGACCAACCACTGGAGTGAACCAACGGCCAAGGCGCAGACCTGCCTGATAGTTGATGTCCCCGAAATCAAAATTCTTGGCTGGTACATTGAAACCACCATTGATGCCAAGATACCAGTTGTCAGCATTCTTGCTCTCCAACACAGTCTGAGCCGAAATGTTCTGTGCTGCGAAAACAGCAACAGCAAGCATTAAAAAAATTTTTTTCATGTTTTCTTAACTAACTTAGTTGAATATAAAAAAATAAAGTCATCCTTTTTATACGGGTGCAAAGTAAAGAAAAAAAAGTATACGAACCAAAAAAAACTGTAGAAAAGTAGATGAATAAGTGTATTTTTTGCCCTATTTAGCACGCATGTTTATTTAATTTGAGTATTTTTGTGCTGTCTATGGGAAGAATTATACTTATTACTGGCGGACAACGTTCTGGAAAAAGCCAGTATGCAGAGCAACTGGCGCTGAGCCTGTCGGCAGATCCGATATACGTAGCCACAGCCCACGTCTGGGATGACGAATTTCGCCAACGGGTGCTGCGACATCAGGAGCGTCGCGGCAGCGAATGGACAAATATTGAAGAAGAGCGCCGTCTTAGCAGAATTGATATTAGCGACGGCGTGGCGCTAATAGACTGTCTGACTTTGTGGGCCACTAACTTCTTCAGCGACGCAACTGGCGTAGACGACGCGTTGCAGCAACTGAAGACTGAATTTGACAATTTCACGAAGCAGGACGGGACAATGATTTTCGTAACCAACGAGATAGGCAGCGGAGGCGTAAGCACCAACGATGTGCAGCGACATTTCACCGACTTGCTGGGCTGGCTTAACCAGTATGTTGCACAGCGTGCCGACGAGGTGATACTGATGGTAAGCGGCATTGCGGTGAAGATTAAATAGTTGACAGTTCTTGGCAAAGCCAAGCGGCATAGCCGAGCGGACAATAGACAGTTATGAGTTATAAATTCTGCATTTCAGCACCTGACAATGCCATAAGAGAAGCGATAAGGCAGAAGACAGACAATCTCAACAAGCCGAAAGGTTCGCTGGGACGGCTGGAAGAACTGGCTATGCAGGTCTGCCTGATCCAGCAGACACTGACTCCAACTACAGAAGGACGTCACCATTTGCTTTTCGGTGCCGACCACGGAATAGAACGCGAGGGCGTAAGCGTCAGTCCAAGAGAAGTGACCTGGCAACAGATGATAAACTTCACGCACGGCGGTGGTGGAGTAAACATGTTCTGCCGACAGCATGGTTTCTGCCTTCATATTGTTGACGTTGGCGTGGACTACGACCTTAGCGAACATCACGACATTATCAACAGAAAGATTGCGCGCGGCACACGTAATTTCCTGCATGAGGCGGCAATGACAGAAACAGAATTCTGGCAGGCCATACAGACAGGAGCAGACATGGCGGAGCAATGCGCAGCGCAAGGATGTCACGTTCTTTCAATAGGAGAAATGGGAATTGGCAACACATCGCCATCAAGCATCTGGATGCATCTGTTGGGCAATGTCCCTCTCGCAGAATGTATCGGAGCAGGCGCAGGACTTGACAACGCAGGACAACAGCACAAGTTGCAAGTGCTGAGCGAGGCCGTAGAACGATTCAAAAAAGCGACCTCTCTCACCCCTCACCTCTCACCTCTCACCTCTCCCCACTCACCCCTAATCTACTTCGGCGGATACGAAATGGTGGCAGCAATAGGAGCAATGCTAAAGGCGGCAGAACTACACCTTATTATATTAATAGACGGCTTTATAATGACGGCGTGTGCGCTGGCAGCCTGCAAACATTATCCAGCGGCTCAGCACTATATGATATTCACCCACTGCGGCGACGAGAGCGGGCATCGGCGTATGCTGCAACTGCTGGGAGCAAGGCCGCTGCTCAGTCTGGGACTACGGCTGGGCGAAGGCACGGGGGCTCTGTGCGCATTCCCTCTGGTGGATAGCGCCGTGAGAATGATGAACGAAATGAACAATTTTGACAATGCACATATCACACGATACTTCTAAATGGTATGACAGCGTCTGGGCTGCATTCATATTCTTCACACGTCTGCCTCTGTGGCGTATCTACCAACCGCCAAAAGAGGCTTACGCCACGGTGGTCGAATTCTGGCCGCTCACAGGCTGGCTTACAGGAGGCGTAACTGCCGGCACTCTACTGCTCGTGAGCGAAATAGCACCTCTCCAGATAGCCGCTGTTCTGGCCATCGCAGTACGGCTGCTCGTCACAGGAGCACTGCATGAGGACGGACTGGCAGACTTCGCCGACGGCTTTGGCGGAGGCGGACATGACCGCAGCCGTATACTCGCCATAATGAAAGACTCGCGTATCGGCACGTACGGCGTAACGATGCTTATCATGTATTTCACGTTGCTTTTCTTCTCGCTCATCAGTATGACACCACAAGAGGCGGCAATGACAATAGCAGCGGCCGACCCTTACAGCAAGATGCTGACAGCACAACTGGTACAGATGATGCCGTATGCACGCAACGAGGAGACGGCAAAAAACCACACCGTATACAGGAAATTCGGCATATGGGCCGGCATAAGTCTCTTCCTGCAGGGACTGCTGCCGCTGGGCTGCTATTCATGGTACATGGCAGGACGCATGGACTGGCAGATGCTGGTATTCGTGCCTGCTGCAGCAATGTACTTCCTTTACCTTTTCGTGTGGCGCAGACTGCGCGGATATACAGGCGACTGCTGCGGCGCAGTATGCCTGCTGACGGAACTGGCCACGATACTCACCGCCGTAATATACATAGGAAGATAGGGAGAAAAATATTTGGTCGTTCACACGTAATTGATTACTTTTGCAATATGCATATTGCTGTAGCAGGAAACATCGGAAGCGGCAAGTCGACACTGACTGGACTATTGGCACGCCACTACGGCTGGGAGGCACGCTATGAGTCGGTTGACAACAACCCGTATCTTGAAGACTACTATCGTGATATTCACCGATGGTCCTTCAATATGGAGGTTTTCTTTCTTAAAGAGCGTTTCCGCGACCTTATTGACATTGCAAAATCCACTCATACCATTATTCAGGACCGTACAATCTACGAGGGTGTCTATGTTTTCATGGAAAACAACAAGGATATGGGCAACCTTACGCAGCGCGACTACGAGACGTATATGGAACTGTTTGAACAGATGACCACAATAGTGAGGCCGCCCGACCTTATGATTTACCTGCGTGCCTCTGTGCCGCATCTCGTAGGAAACATACAGCAGCGCGGACGCGAATACGAACAGGCAATACAACTGGAATACCTGAAAAACTTGAACCAGCGCTACGAGGACTTCGTTTACAACAAATATACCGGACGCGTGATGACTGTAGAGAAAGACCCGCTCGACTTCCTGCATAATCCACGCGACCTGGCAGCAATAATAGACCGCATAGACAGCAACCTCTTCGGACTATTTCCCTCTGACAACACATTACCGTAAGTTAGCATTTGATACATTTCTCTTTTCACTTTTCAATATTCCATCTTCACTCTTCACTTTATACCTGAATATTATGCACATAGCAGTAGCCGGAAATATCGGCAGCGGAAAAACCACACTGACCAAGATGCTTGCCCACAGATACGGGTGGACTCCACGTTTTGAACCTGTTGACAACAATCCCTATCTTGCAGACTTCTACGCTGACATGCCACGCTGGTCGTTCAATCTGCAAATCTACTTCCTCAACAAACGTTTCAAAGAGGTTGTAGAGATATCCAAGTCGAAGGAAACAATTATTCAAGACCGTACCATCTTTGAAGACGCGCGCATCTTCGCCCCCAATCTTCACGGACAGGGAATGATGAGCGACCGCGACTTCGACAACTACAGCGATCTGTTTGAACTGATGATGTCGCTGGTCAATCTGCCAGACCTGATGATTTACATACGTTCCAGTATTCCAACTCTGGTAGAGCAGATACAGAAGCGCGGACGCGAATACGAGCAGACCATGCGTCTCGACTATCTTAAAGGACTTGAGCAACGCTACGAAGACTGGATTGCAACGTACAAAGGACAACTGATAATTATCGACGGCGACAAATGCAAGTTTGGCAACAACCCGGAGCACTTCAAGCAGGTGACAGATATGATAGACGCAAAACTGTACGGCCTGTTCCCAATGGACAGTGAGAAATGAGAAGTGAAAGGTGAAGATATAAAAGACAGGAGTGAGAGGTGGACAATAAGAGCATGAGCGACGAGTATCGCACCATAAGCGGAACCGGCGAAGGTTACTACACTGAGAAGCGCAGCAAGTTTCTTGCCTTTGCCCACCACATTGAAACCGCTGATGAAGTGAAAGATATCGTGGCGCACTATCGTAAAGAGTATTACGATGCGCGCCACGTGTGTTATGCGTACATGCTTGGAGCAGACCGCCAGACATTCCGCGCCAACGACGACGGCGAGCCAAGCAGTACGGCAGGGAAGCCCATCCTCGGACAGATAAATTCCAACGAACTGACCAATGTTCTTATTGTTGTTGTGCGCTACTACGGCGGCGTAAACCTTGGCACCAGCGGCCTCATCGTTGCCTACCGCGAAGCAGCAGCCGACGCCATTGCCCATGCCACGATAGAAACACGCCAGGTGGAAGAAATCGTCAGCCACACGTTCAGTTATCTGGAAATGAACAGCGTGATGCGAGTAGTAAAAGAACTCGCACCACGCATAATAGAACAGCAGTTCGACAACACCTGCCGTATCGTGCTTGCCATTCGCAAGAACGATGCAGCGCTGCTGCGACAGCGATTAGGACAACTTGTGGATGACCAGGCCTGAACGCAGTTTAGGCTCAAACCATGTCGCCTTTGGAGGCATTATCTTTCCACTGTCGGCGATATCCATTATCTGCTGCATGGTAACTGGATAAAGAGCCAGCGCTGCACGCATCTCACCAGAGTCCACGCGGCGCTTCAATTCTCCAAGCCCACGCAGTCCTCCGACGAAGTCAATCCGCTTTGACGAACGCAAGTCGCCTATCTGCAATATCTCATCAAGAATAAGCCTGCTTGAAATATCCACATCGAGTACACCAATAGGATCGGCGTCGTCGAACGTACCAGCCTTGGCAGTAAGGCTGTACCACCTGCCGTCAAGGTATAGCGAGAACTCATGCAGTTGCTGGGGCTTGTATATTTCGCATCCCTTACACTCTACCGTGAAATTCTTCTCCAAAGCCTGAAGGAACTGCTCCGACGACAGGCCATTGAGGTCTTTTACAACACGGTTGTAGTCGAGAATTGTGAGTTGCGACGCCTGGAAGCAAACCGCCATGAAATAGTTGTACTCTTCGTCGCCACGATGATGGGGGTTCTGCTTTTGCTTCTCAGCGCCAACCAAGGCAGCAGCAGCCGAGCGGTGATGGCCATCGGCGATATACAGACTGGGCATCTTGCTAAACTCATTGGTAATGGTCTGCATGTCCTGCTCGCTGTCGATAACCCAGAACTGGTGGCGGAAGCCGTCAACAGGTGCAATGAAATCATATTCCGGATCTGTCTTGGCATATCGCATGATAAGTTGATCGAGCACGGCATTGTCCGGATAGGCGAAGAAGACTGGCTCGATGTTGGCATTGTTTACGCGGACGTGTTTCATGCGGTCTTCCTCCTTGTCGCGGCGCGTCAACTCATGTTTCTTGATGCGTCCCTGCTGATAGTCGTCAGTGTGGGCGCAGACCACAAGTCCGTACTGCGTTTTCCCGTTCATCGTCTGCGCATATATATAATAATGTTCGCGCGCGTCTTGCACGAGCCAGCCCTTGTCCTGAAACTTCTGGAAATTGGCTGCAGCCTGCTCGTACACGCGAGGGTCGTATTCGCTTGTGCCGACAGGGAAATCTATTTCGGGCTTAATGATATGATAAAGGCTTTTCTCGTTATCGCCAGCCTCGGCACGTGCCTCTTCCGAATCGAGCACATCATATGGGCGGCTCTCTACTTGTTCCACCAAGTGCTTTGGTGGACGAATGCCCTTGAAAGGTTTTACTATTGCCATAACTTAGTATTTTTCACTGTTGATTTGCGTATATTATACAAAAAGACGATTATTCACCTGCTTTTGGCGAAGCACAGAACAGCGTCCAACGATAAAGGTTGCATCCTATGAAGTTGCCGACAACTTCTGCGACATACACCAGCAACACTGCCGGACTAAGCACGATGTCTGCCGGTGACACCAGAAAATAGAATGCGTCTGCTATAGAGTGGGCAAAGCCACAGAGGATGAACACCGGCACTCCAAGCAGCAATGGAAGCATCTTTCCCTGTCGTGCAAACTCCACTGCGGTAGTCATAATGTATCCGCAGCCTACTGCCAACAGCAGACAAGCCCACGGTCCTTTATCCAGCCTTCCCTGCAGGATTTTCGCCGCAGGCTCTACGCAGTCGGGCTGCGCATAAGAGATAAGCCAGGCCGTCAGTCCGCATCCGATAATATTGCCAATCAGCACTACGGCAAGCATTGTCCAGTCGCCATGCCGACGTATAAAGCCAGCAGTGCCTGTATACAATTTCAGTCCATAGTATACCACTGTAGTGAGTCCAAAAGCGAAGAGCACGGCACCTGCTACGCCCCCCACCCTAAGATTTACTACGCATCCTATGCTTATCGTCATACCTGCCAGCAATGCCAGCGCCAGCGTCTTTCTCATCAGTCGAGATTTTCCTTTATCTTGTTTATAAGTTGCTGATACTCTTCGTCTGAGAGATACACCTTACCAGGGTTCATCTGGAATGTGCCGCCGTAGTCAGGTCCGTCAACATATTTCGGAGCAAGATGGAAATGCAAGTGCGACAACTTGTCGCTGTAGGCTCCGTAGTTTATCTTTTCCGGATTGAAGGCACGCTGCATGGCACGCGTCACCTGTGCCACGTCAGCCATAAACTTGTTCCGCTCGTCATCGGAGAGTTCGTTGAGGTCGTTGACATGTCCGTTGTAAGCAACGAGACAACGGCCGCGATAGGTCTGCTCTTTGAAAAGGAAAGCGCGTGATACGCGCAACTCAGCAAACTGAATCATCAGGTCATGCTGCGTCTGATTGTCAGTGCAATAAAGGCACTCTTTTGGATCGCTGTACATAAAAGTATACTTATTTATTAATTAGTTTGTTGGCATTCGTGCCGATTGTATCATCAAAGATAGTTGTTTATTTCCGTACGGCTGTCTGTCTCGCCATTTCTTAATTACTTTTAAGATTTATAAACGCGAATTAAGCAGCCTACTTGTAGTCGTATCTTCCCAGAAGTTTGCGCAGACGATGAGCCAGAGCAAGCCATATCTGCCGAAAACTGCCGTAGCGCAGGGTGCGGCACAATTCCTCTATGCTACGGCATATCTTTATCCACGGATGGCTCCATGCCATTATGCGATAGACGCGCCGCTTATAGTCAACATTCTCTATGACATACTTGGGATGGCGCAACGGAAAGGCAACATCATGGGCTGGCATAGTTAGCAGGCGCTGCATTCTGCGCGGCATGGTGCGCAGCGATTGCTGGAAGTGAGCCGACTCCTCGCTGATAGCGCTATTGCTTATCATGTTGCATGTAGGAACAATGGTGAGGCCCGAGTGAAGCATGTTATACGACCAGAACACCGTCTCGTAAATGGCTTCACCAGACTGTGCGTGTTTGTACAGTTTGCGCATCATCTCACCCCCCCCGCCATGACGTATTTTCATGTATCTCTCCAGTTGCCGGCGATTGAAATCATCGCTGACAAAAGCATAGTCGGGTTCCCACTGATTTACCACGCGGCTCCATGAAGCCCACCCCCATATACTGAATACCGTGGTAAACAAGTAGTCATATGGTGCTGACGTATATTCTTCGTGATTAAACCCTGCTATCATCGTTATACGCTCATCGTCAGCGTAGAGTTCGAGCATCTCGCGACAAAATGGGATAAAAGAATCCGACGGAGTGCTGTCGTCTTCTATCACAACGCATTTATCAGCAAGTGAAAAGGCCCAGCGCTGAGCCTTGTAGTTTGACTGCCACGCCCCGGAGTTAACATCGTGATAACTTCGCTGCACATCGCACTGCCAGTCTATCTGGCTGTCATCCACAATAAGTTTTGCAGCCTCAATCTTGCGTGCCTCGTCCTCATTGCGCGGTCCGTCCTGATAAAGAAAGAGGTGGGATGGACGCGCCCTGCGTATCACGTCGAACGTACGGCGCAGGGTTTCGGTGCGCGTAAAGAATATCAGGAGTACCGCAACATCGTTTTCGGCTTCAGGCAGATTTTTCATCGTTTTACCAGTTTCAGCAGTTTTTTGTAAGTGTATACTATAAGATAACTGATGCGCGGCGGCAGCAGCAGTGCTATCCTGTCCATCAGGGGAATGTCGGAAGAGAGTTGCCGACGCAGAGGCCGATAGTATTCGCGGAACACATGAAACTGACGCTTGTCTATAAACTTCTCGTAAACTTTTATCTGATGGCCGACAAAAGCCGAGCGATACTCAGCCCACGACGGCTGAAGTGTTGCACGCAACTCATTATCATAGATGCGTATCATATTAAGGTCTTCAACGCGCTGGTTAGGCACATCCTCATAGTGTAGGTATACAGCGTCTGCGATGAAGAACACACGCGGCTTGCGCATCAGGCATTTTATCTGCATTAGTGAATCTTCTCGCTCCACTATCTGTCGCGGTGCATCAAGGCATCCTTCAAGAATGTCTTTACGGAAGATTATGCCCCACAGAACACAAAAGGAATTACGCACAGCAAGAAGGTCGCAAACGAGTTGCCTGCAAGGTTGGAAGCCACGCCATCCAGAATCGTGCCTTCGCCCATATTGGTCATCGTAGGTCGCAATGACCTCGTCTGCCTTACTTTCTGTTATTGCAGTGTGCAGAATTGTCAGCGCCCCAGGCAGCAGGCAGTCATCGGCGTCAGCAAAAACGATATACTGCCCACGGCTGTTTTCCACCCCATGCCGCCGCGCCGCCGTTACACCGCTGTTTGCAATATGAAGCACACGCAAGCGCCCGTCGCGCTCAGCCCAACGGTCGCAGAGTTCTGCCGACCCGTCTGTGGAGCCATCGTCAACGGCAACAATCTCAAAGGAGTAAAAGTCTTGCTGGATTATGCTTTCAAAACAACGCTCAAGATACTCTTGCTTGTTGTAAACTGGAATTACTACAGATATTTCCATTCTAAAAACTGCGCCATAGCACCTGCGGTGTATTTATCGCTATGTGAGCGCAAAAATACAATAATTTGTTTGATGTTACAAATTATTTTGTCTACTTTTGCAACAGTTATGGAGAATGGCGTAGCAAGGAAACCACGTTTGGAATGGCTTGACGCCCTGCGTGGTTTTACCATGATAATGGTTGTTGCCAATCATGTGGCACAAATGGGCTTCGAAGAAGAGTGGAAACACTCGTCGTCGCTGCAGTTTCTGCTACTGTTCCGCATGCCGCTATTCTTCTTCATCAGCGGCTTCCTTGCATACAAGGCTTCACAAATATGGACAGCACGCAATCTCGGAGAACTGATAGGAAAGAAACTCCGCGTACAACTTGTGCCGACCCTGGTATTCTTTCTTTTAGCCACTGCAATACTGAAGCCACATTTTTTCCCAGGGCTTGAAGAGTCGCTCCATTCACCGACAAAGGGTGGATATTGGTTTACGCTGGTGTTGCTCTACATGTTTCTCATCTACTATCCATTCGCTTATCTGGAGAGCAAACTTCCATGGCGCTCATGTGTACCGATATTGCTCTTGTTCCTGATATCGCTTGCCGTTTACGATACGTGCTACCAGCCAAACTATTTTTCGTGGGCAAAAGGCTATCGCGGAGCGATGACAGCGACACACCAGTTTCTTCTCGACTCAAGTATCGGGCAACTTATGCTTTGGATGCCATTTTTCCTCTATGGCAACATAGCCCATCGCTACTGGGACAAAGCCCAGAGGCTTATGGACTCGCGCTGGTTCTTTCCTGTCATAGTTGTTCTTGCCGTTATGTGTACGCTCGATGCTCTCAAATGGCACACGATGCGCATGGCATGGGCCATAATACCGCTCACACTGGCAATGTTTCTGCTGCTGACAATAGCACTGATGTATTTCCGCAACTATCAGCAGTATTTCACAAAGGCTTCCGTAATAGGAGCGACGCTACAATACATCGGGCGGCGCACACTTGACATCTATCTTATCCACTTCCTTTTCCTGCCGAGCCTGCCAACGATAGGAACATTCTTCAAGACCTATCGCCACAACTTCATTACCGACACAACGATATCCGTCATCTTTGCCCTGCTGGTAATAGGCTTCAGCATTATCACATCAAACATACTCCGTATCAGTCCTTTCTTCAAGAAATGGCTGTTTGGCAGATAGACACAGCACACTTTGTATAAACCACTAACAATGTAAAACACATGAGCAACATCAAACTTGACATCACAAAAGCCGCCTGCTTCTTGGAGGCTGGCGCTGTGAAGGCTTTCGAGCCAAAGGTAAAGGCCGCTCAGCAGGCCTTGGAAAACGGGACATGCCCTGGTAACGACTTCTTAGGCTGGCTTCATCTGCCTTCAAGCATCACGCCTGCTTTCCTTGACGAGGTACAGGCTGTAGCCAACACTCTGCGCGAGAAGTGCGAGGCTGTTGTCGTGGCAGGCATCGGCGGCAGTTATCTTGGCGCACGTGCCGTTATAGAGGCTTTGGGCAATTCATTTGCATGGCTGGTTGCCGACAAGAACAACCCAACCATTCTCTTTGCCGGCAATAATATTGGAGAGGACTATCTGTCAGAACTTACCGAATATCTCAAAGGCAAGAAATTTGGTGTAATCAACATCTCTAAGAGCGGCACGACAACCGAGACTGCCCTGACCTTCCGTCTGCTCAAGAAGCAGTGCGAGCAGCAGATGGGCAAGGAAGAGGCAAGGAATGTCATCGTTGCCGTCACCGATGCCAAGCGTGGTGCTGCCCGCACATGCGCCGACAAGGAGGGATACAAGAGTTTCATCATTCCCGACAACGTCGGTGGCCGTTTCTCCGTGCTCACCCCAGTAGGTCTGCTGCCTATTGCCGTGGCAGGCTTTGACATCAAGCAACTCGTAAAGGGTGCTGCCGATATGGAGAAACTCACTGGCATTGACGTACCCTTTGATGAAAATCCTGCAGCACAGTATGCTGCCGTTCGCAATGGCCTGTACCAGTCGGGCAAGAAGATAGAGATAATGGTAAACTACCAGCCAAAACTCCATTATGTCAGCGAATGGTGGAAACAACTCTACGGCGAAAGCGAGGGTAAGGACAAAAAAGGCATTTTCCCTGCCAGCGTCGACTTCACAACAGACCTCCACTCAATGGGACAGTGGATACAGGATGGCGAGCGCACCATTTTCGAGACTGTTATCTCTATTGAGAAGCCCAACCGCACCCTCCTCTTCCCCAGCGACGAGGAAAATCTTGACGGTCTGAACTTCCTTGCCGGCAAGCGCGTCGATGAGGTCAACAAGATGGCCGAACTCGGAACCCGTCTGGCCCATGTCGACGGCGGCGTGCCCAACATCCGCCTCTCCGTGCCAGAACTCAACGAGTACTACATTGGACAGATTATCTATTTCTTCGAGATTGCATGCGGCATCAGCGGCAATGTTCTTGGCGTCAACCCATTCAACCAGCCAGGCGTTGAAGCCTACAAGAAAAACATGTTTGCACTGCTTGACAAGCCTGGCTACGAAGCCGACTCAAAGGCTATCAAGGAGCGCCTGGCCAAGGAGAAATAAAAACAGAGAACATTGAGAATGGAGAGTAATAATATGACTAACTGCGAGACGTCAGGCATTCATAATTACCAATCATCCATTATCAGTTACAAACTTAAGCACGGCTACGGGACTTTTGTCCCGAAAGCCGTGCTTTTCGATATGGATGGAGTGCTCTACAACTCCATGCCAAATCATGCCCTGTCATGGCATAAGGCCATGCAGCAATATGGCATAGACATGCGGCCGGAAGAAGCCTACGAATACGAGGGGATGCGTGGCGTAGAGACAATAAAACTGAAGGCTCGCCAACAATGGCAGCGCGAACTTACCGATGAAGAAGCACGTCAGATGTATCTCACGAAGACAAGCCTGTTTGCACAATGTCCTCCGGCAGAGATAATGAGTGGTGTGAAGAGCCTGATGAAGCAGATGACAGAATGTGGACTGCATATCGGTGTCGTCACAGGCAGCGGCCAGCATACCCTGCTTGACAAACTTGCCTCCGACTTCCACGGCATGATTGACGAAAACTGCATCGTGACAAGTTTCGACGTAGCCCAAGGCAAGCCAGCGCCCGACCCCTATCTTGCCGGCATGCGCAAGACATGCACTGAGCCATGGCAGACTATTGTTATAGAGAATGCTCCTCTCGGCGTGACGGCTGCTGCCGCTGCCGGCTGTTTTACCATTGCCGTAAACACCGGCCCACTCCCCGGCAGCATGCTATCCGAGGCAGGAGCAGACATAGTAGTCGACAGCATGCCCGACATGGCAGAGGCATGGCACACCATTTATTCTATTCTACACTCATGACACGAGAAGAACACTGGATAACAAACTATAAGGAAGTTGTTGATTTCGTAAAAAAGAACAAGCGGATTCCCTCACGCCATCGCATAGAGGATCACCGCCTTCTTAATTGGTTGAAATATAACAGGAAACGTATTGCCGCAGGCACTCTGTCACCCTCGCGCTTACAACTCTTCAACGAGTTGACAGAACTGATGCACCAGTACCATCACGTCAATCAGTACACATAGCATTTTTCAATCATCATCGCCGTGGGTGTCCATGTCAGCGTCACGCTTCACGGCGATATCACCCATTCGCGACACCTTCAACTCTAAAGGGATATATTCGTCGGTTTGTGGCAGACTAACACTGGCTGCAAATTCCAGTTTGTCATCGTCTACCTCATCGAACACCATGCCTTCCAGAATTCCAGCAGTGCGATAGTCAGCGTCAAGATACTGCGCAAAGTCGCCCTTTGTGAAACGCTTGTTGAGAAATACGCTGCCGTCCGGCCGCGATATGCGCAGCGTTATGACATTATCCACAAACTGCTGTCCCGTCTCGTCGCTCACCAATGGCAGCGAGTCGGATGGCATACGCTCTATGACGACATGATATGTTCGTCCGAGCCATTTCACATCGCGTTCACTCAGGTCGCTCGACTGGCGTATCGGTTCCTGCAACTGCGGGCGCTCCACACGTTCGGTAATGATGTCGTCACTCTTTTTCTTACTGCCGCAAGCCACCATTACGGCTGCCAGGCAAAACACTAATACTTTTCTCATATTGTCTTTCTTGATTTTTTCATTCTTGCAAATTCACCTATCCACAGCACTGTCGATGTACATCCCACTATCAGAACCCAGTCGCGGAGCGACAACGGCACCACATTGAACATTGCGCCGCCAAAATTGACTATCAGCAACTGTCCTACGAAAATCACTGCCGATATTATCAAGAAGCCTCTGCAGCCCCTTAGTCTCAGTGCGCTCTGCCCTGTGGCAAATGCACGTGCATTGAACATATTCCAGAACTGCAGCATCACGAAGACCGTGAAGAATATGCTCTGTTCTCTTAGCGACCATCCTCCCGTCTCAAAGTAGTATAACAGGACAAGCAGCAGGACAGCAAAACAGCACCCTACGCCTACTATCCTCCATGCCATGGCTTTATTTATTATGAAGTCTGTGCGGTTGCGCGGTGCTTCAGCCATCACCGCAGAAGTTGGAGGCAGCGACGCAAGCGCCATTGCCGCAAAAGTATCCATTATAAGGTTTACCCACAGCATTTGCGTGACCGTCAGCGGCACTTCCGTTCCCATGAAAGCACCAATAAGCACCACAAGACATGCTGCTACGTTTACTGTCATCTGGAAGAGAATGAAACGCTGGATGTTACGATAGAGAGAGCGCCCCCACATCACAGCCCGGCAGATGCTGTTAAACGAATTATCAATGATTGTTATGTCAGAAGCCTCCTTAGCCACCGATGTACCGTCGCCCATCGAGAGTCCCACGTGTGCCGACTTCAAGGCTGGTGCATCATTGGTGCCGTCGCCTGTCACAGCCACCACCTGTCCGCAGCGCTGTAGTGCTTCTACCAGCCGGCGTTTGTCCATAGGCCGCGCACGTGCTATAATCTTCAGTTGCATGATGCGCTCCTCGAGTTGTTTGTCGGAAAGTGCGGCAAATTCCTGCCCTGTGATTACAGCATTGTCGCCGTCGCTCTCTTGCCATAGTCCTATCTGCCTGCCTATCTCGCGTGCAGTGCCGACAGTGTCTCCAGTTACTATCTTCACTGCTATTCCAGCATTCAGGCAACTGGCAATGGCCGCCGCCACATCGCTTCTCACAGGATCTGATATCGCCACAACACCAAGGAACAGCAGATTGTCTGCCACGATGTTGCCGTTTGCTATTGGAGCATCTCCTTCCTTCAGCAATGCATAGGCAAAGCCCAGCGTACGCATGGCCTGCTGCTGATAACGCTGCAGCAAAGCCATTGTCTCACTCTGCGGAGTGTCGTCTGTCGCGCGCGTACAATATTTATATATTATCTCTGGAGCACCCTTCATGTACAGCACACGACTTCCGTCCTGCCGTTTCACTACTGTTGCCATCAGTTTCCGCTCTGTAGAGAACGGCAGTTCCTGCTCTATCTCCACCGCCTGCCGCAGTTGCCGATAGTCCTGTCCCTTGTCAGCAAGCCACAGCAGCAACGCGCCTTCCGTGGGATTTCCAATCACCTCGTATTTCGCATCGCCTACGCTGCGCAACTCTGCAGTGGAGTTAACTGCGATGCCCTCACAAACTAATTGCATCACGTCACTCCCACCATACAAAGCAGCATCGCTCACCTGCATCTGGTTCTGCGTCAGCGTTCCAGTCTTGTCAGTACAAATCACCGTAGTGGCTCCCATGGTCTCACAGGCATGCATACGCCTCACGAGGTTGTTTGTCTTCAACATGCGCCGCATGCTGTAGGCCAGACTCAGCGTCACAGCCATTGGCAGCCCTTCCGGTACGGCAACGACTATCAGCGTCACTGCTATCATTATGGTATTGAGCAGATATCCCAGGAACGCTATCCACTCGAAGTCGTAATGCACAAAAAACATTATCAGTCGTCCGACGACTACCAGCGCACTCACGGCATAACTTGCCTTTGTGATAAGATTGCCAAGGCGGTCGAGTTGCTCGTTGAGCGGAGTCTTTACGCTGTCGTCAATATGCACGGCCTCATAAACCTTGCCGCTTTCAGTGGCATCGCCAACAGCCTCAACCTTCATCACTCCGTGTCCTTCCATCACCTTAGTGCCGCGCATCACCTTATTGCTTGCAAATGTTGCCTCGCTGTCGAAGAGCGCCTCGTCGGTAGTTTTAGCACATAACGGCTCACCTGTCAGCGTCGATTCGTCAACCGTCAGCATCATTGCCTCAACCAGTTCGCCGTCGGCAGGAACTTCCGCACCAGAGTCTATGCGCACCACATCGCCCACGACAATTTCTTTGCGTGGCAACTGGCACAGCGCGCCGTCGCGATACACCATGACAAGTTCGTCGTCACTCACCTGATTGAGGACGGCAAACTCGCGGTCAGCCTTCAGTTCAAAGATAAAAGCCAGTCCTGTCGCCAGCATTATTGCCACAAAAATGCCAACTGGCTCAAAGAATACTGTAACAGGGTTTCCCAACGCCATATACTCATAACAGGAGATGGCAACAGACATTGCTCCTGCCACAAGCAGTATTACAATTAGCGGATCGGAAAACTTTTCTAAAAAGCGCAGCCAGAGCGAAATATGCTCTGGCTCACTAAGCACATTACATCCGTGCAGCCGACGGCTCTCGGCCACTTCTTCCGATGTAAGTCCTGTATAATGGGAATGGTTATTTTGCAACATTCTCGGCATCAATGGCCTTTATCTTGTCGCGCACAAGTTGCACCTCATCCTTCAGTTTCTGCACCTTACGGTTCATCTCGTCTATCAGTGAGTTGCCTTTCTTGCTCGCTGCATTAAGGAAGCCGAGATTGTTCTCGTATGTCTGCACTTCCTGACGCAACTGGTCGTACTGCCGTATCAGTCGCTGGCGTTCCGTTGACAGTGCACTCTCTCCACGCTCTGCCACCTGCTTCAGATTATCCTTGAATTTGGTGAGGCGCTTCTTTGCTACAGAAATATTAAGTTCCTTGTAGAGCGTGTCGAGCACTTCATGGTATTCTTGATATAGTTTGTCTTTCTCTTTGAATGGCACGTGCCCGATGGACTGATACTCGTCTACAAGTTGCTGTACGCGCTCCTGCAAGTTCTCGGCTTTCTCCTCGGCAGCGGCTTTCAGGCGTGCTATCACGTCGCGCTTCTTTTCAAGGTTCTGGTGCTCCTCGCCTCTCTGACCTGCACCGGCAGCATTGCGTGCCTCAAAGAATGTGTTGCAGGCACCGAGGAATTCCTCCCAGAGTTGGTCGCCCAGTTTCTTGGGCACTGCACCGATGGTCTTCCACTCCTTTTGCAGAGCCACCAGTTTGTCGGCGGTTTTCTTCCATTCCGTAGAGTCTTTCAGCGCAACAGCCTGCTCTATCAGTGCACGTTTGCGGTCGGCATTCTCCTTATACTGCTCTTTCAGTCCACGGAAATGCTCTGCCTTGCGGCTGAAGAAATCGTCACATGCAGCACGGAAGCGCTCGAATATCTTGACGTTCATCTTCTGCGGAGCAAATCCGATAGTCTTCCATTCAGTCTGAAGGTCAATAATCTCCTTGGTATGGCGCTCCCAGTCAGCACTGCCTTTGTTCTCTTCTTTTCCGATGGCCTCCACCTTCTCGCAGAGTTCCGTCTTGCGAGCCAGGTTTTCCTCTTCCTTTGCACGCTGGTCTTCAAAATGCTGCTGATGGCGCTTGTTCACCACCGTCGACGCTGCCTTGAAGCGTGCCCATATCTCCTCGCGCAGTTCCTTGCTCACCGGTCCTGTTTCGCGATATTCCTGATGCAGTTTCTGTAATTGGTGGAAGGCGCTTATCACGTCGTTCACGTCTGCCAGTTTCTCGGCAGCCTCACACAGGCGCGTCTTTATCTCAAGATTTTTCTTGAAGTCGTACTCACGGGCTTCACTGTTCTGCTTAAGAAGGTCGTAGAACTGCTCTACATACAACTGGTAACTGCGCCACAACTCCGTGACACGTTCTGCCGGTATGCTCTTTATCTCGCGCCACTCGTCCTGCAGCGTCTTGAATTCCTTGTACGACTTATTAGCCTCTTCGGGCGACGTAATCATCGCCTTGATACGCTCAATGATTTCCAGTTTGCGCTGCAGGTTGTGCTGTTTCTCCTCTTCCTGCTCACGGAAGAGTTGCTGGCGGCGCTCCCTGATGACTCCCATCTCTGCCTTGAAAGCCTCTTCCACCTCGTCGGGTGTTATCTGGTAGGTCTCGGGGTTGCCACCTCCGTCGAGGTATTCGCGCAGACGGCTCTCACGCTCCTGCGTATGGAGTTTGTAGAACACAGTTTTCAGATAGTCAACCTCGTCTTTCTGAGGTGCCTCCTCGCCATGTGCTATTTCACGCACACGCGCTAAAATCTCTTCTTTGTTCTGATACTGCTTACGCTCCACAGGCTCTTGGGCCATTGTTGTCTCTTGAGAGTCCATCATCTAATTGTTTTAGTGAATGAATATAGGTTGTCGAACAATATAGGTGCCAAAATTACGAAGTTTTTCCGAACCAGCCTAATTTTAGGGAGAAAAAGTGAGCGGTTGTAAATAAAGATTTACACGTTTATATCAGGCGTTTGTGACGGAAGAATACCCATGTCACCATCGACACCAAAACGGAGAGAACGATGGCAATTATAAATCCTGCCGGGTTCTGTTCCATACCGTTTACCAGGTTCATTCCGAAAAACGATGCCACCAGCGTAGGCAGCATCAGTATTATTGTTACTGAGGTAAGCGTACGCATAATGGTGTTCATGTTGTTGTTGATAATGCTCTGGTAGGTATCCATTGTCGACTCCAGAATGTTGGAGTAGATATTTGTTGTCTCCCTTGCCTGAGTCATCTCAATATTCACGTCTTCTATGAGGTCGGCGTCAAGTTCGTCGATCTGCAACTTGAATTTCAGTTTCGACAACAATGTTTCGTTGCCCCTTATAGATGTATTGAAATATGTCAGCGAGTCTTGCAGGCGCGACAGTCCTATCAAACTTTCGTTGTTCACCTCACGGTCAAGATTGCGCTTGGCTTTGTCGATGAGCATAGAGATTTGTTTCAGTCGCTTCAGATACCATACTGCCGACGAAAGGAAGAGACGGAAAATCATATCGACATAGTCCGTAAATCCTTCGCCACGTTTCTGCTGGAACGACACGAAATCGATCATCATATTCGTCTCGTAGTAGCAGACCGTGATTGTTACGTCACGCTTGTGAATGATACCTAAGGGGACAGTGGTGTAAGGAGTCCGCGAGCGCACCTCCTTGACATACGGAATACGCAGGATGATGAGCATCCAGCCGTCGTCGTATTCGTAGCGTGCGCGCTCGTCGGTATCGCTGATGTCAGACAGGAAATAGTCGGGAATGTTATATTCCTCTTCCAGCATGCGCTGATCTTCTTCTGTCGGACACGTAACCTGTATCCAACAGTTAGGCTGCCAACGGTCAAGTTGGGTCAGTTCTCCTTGGGTGTTCCAAAAAGTTTTCATGTTTGCTAATCCTTTTTCTGGGTTAGAACGGTTTTAGCGGCAAGAGGATTAGCAGCCTTGCTCGCTATCCTCACGCCTACGAATTGAAATGATTCGCCGGATAATCGTCCATAGGTGTGTTAATAATTTGTTGTTACGCCTGCAAAGGTAATTGTTTTTGGAAAAAAGCACGCTATTTTTCCGAGAAAAGCGTGCTTTTTTTCATGTTTTTTTTGCTTTATGCTGTTTTCTCAGGCCTTTGTCATCAGGTAGCGCTCCGCTTCAAGTGCTGCCTGACAGCCTGTGCCTGCAGCCGATATGGCCTGTCGGTAGACAGGGTCTGCGCAGTCGCCAGCCACGAAGACGCCAGGTATCACCGTGCGCGGCGTGCCGTCGACACGCATCAGGTAGCCAGCCTCGTCGGTAGGCAGATATTCACGGAATATGGCAGTGTTTGGAGTGTGTCCGATGGCAAGGAACAGACCGTCTATCTGTATTTCCACTTGCTGCTCGTCGGCCTCTCCTGCGCGCTTCACCAGTCGTGCACCTTCCACGCCGTTCTCGCCGTAGAGACCCGTGACGTTGTGCTCAAACAGTATCTCTATATTCTCGCTGTCTATCACGCGCTGCTGCATCACCTTCGATGCGCGCAGGTATGGCTTGCGCACCACCATGTACACCTTTTTGGCAAGGCCGCTGAGATAGAGCGCATCCTCGCATGCCGTATCTCCGCCGCCTACCACGGCAACCGTCTTCTTGCGATAGAAGAAGCCGTCGCATGTGGCACATGCCGAAACACCTTGTCCCTGATATTTCTCTTCGTCGGGCAGTCCGAGATACTTTGCCGAGGCACCGGTTGCAATTATCACGGTCTCGGCTTCTATTTCCGTGCCGTCCTCTATATATATAATATAAGGTACGCGCGCGAGGGCAACCTTCACAACCTGTCCATCGCGGATGTCAGCGCCAAAGCGCGCAGCCTGTCGCCGCAGGTCGTCCATCAGTTGATTGCCGTCGACGCCCTCGGGATAGCCTGGAAAATTCTCCACTTCACCGGTCTGTGTCAGTTGGCCGCCAGGCTGCATTCCGCTGTAAAGAATAGGGTGCAGATTGGCGCGCGAGGCATAGATGGCGGCTGTATATCCTGCCGGGCCACTGCCAATGATGAGGCATTTGGTACGTTCTGTCATTGGTATGGCGTTTTTATTCCTGTCCAAGTAGTTCCTTTATCTGCTGGGCTATAACTTCTGTCTTTGTAGTAGGCTCAAAGCGGGCCACGACCTGTCCCTTCTTATTGACAAGGAACTTGGTGAAGTTCCACTTGATGTCAGCCTTCTGCTTATAGTCGGGATCGGCCTTGGAAAGCATCTCGTCGAGAATGGGAGTGAGTTGGTGTGCAGGGTCCCAGCCAGCAAAACCTTTCTGTTCCTGCAGGAATACGAACAGTGGGTCGGCATCCGGGCCGTTCACCTTCACTTTCTTAAACTGTGGGAACTCCGTTCCGAAGTTGAGTTTGCAGAATTCGTGTATCGACTCGTCGGTACCGGGAGCCTGTTGTCCGAACTGGTTGCAGGGGAAGTCGAGAATGTTGAAGCCCTGGCTATGATACTCCTCGTAGAGTTTCTCCAGTTCATCATACTGCGGAGTGAAGCCACACTTCGTAGCAGTATTGACGATAAGCAACACCTCATTGGCATACTCGCGGAGCGACACGTCCTTACCCTTGCGGTCTTTTACGGTAAAATCGTAGATGGTTTTCATAATCTATAATATGTGTTTATTATTTGCTTTGTGTTTTCTGTCCTTCGTTTCAGGCGACTCAGTTGAGCCCCCAGTCGGAGAGCATCTGCTGGCGCGACACCGATTCGACCGCTATCTCCACCTGATCTGAGAGATTGCAGAAGAAATCAATGCCCGTAAGTTCTTCCAGACGGTCGATATTGACGGCATAGTCCTTTAGTTTTCCCCATGATGTGCCGTCCTTATGTTCTATCCAGAAAGCCATAGCCTTCAGTGCAGTTCCCTTCTTGCTCAGCAGCGCCATGAAGAAATAGCGTGGAGCAATGTGTCCGCCGTTGGTGCGACTGAGAATGTTCTGCTCGCTGTCGATAGTTCCACCCTTGCATACATACATGGTGTCAGCCTGATTGCCCCATGTGCGCACGCGGCTCTCCATGGCACTCCATATCTGCTCATTGAAGTCGGGCACCATGGGATAGATGTTTGTCATGTAGAAAGTCTGGCCGTTGGCCTCCTGCGAACAGAGTCTGTCTGCCGAGGCTACGATATGCCCCTTCTGATAATATGTGGAATTGGGCAGCGGTGGACGGCTGCCGTTCAGTTCGTTGTATGTTGCCTGCTGCTCCGACTGCGGCACGTTGGGGTCGTAGGCCCATGGGTCGCCGTTAGGCCAACGGTTGCGGTTCCAGGAAGTGGCGCGCACCGTGTTGTAGACTTCGTAGCACACCCATCGCGTAGCCTTCAGCGAGTGATCCCATTCAAGGCTATAGTTCACGCCTGTCACCGATGCGTCACTGCTGAGCACCGACCTGTGCACAATAACATCGCTCTGGCCGCCTTTCAGCCGTGGAAACTCATAGCGTGTGCGCGCTTCGACAGGTCCCGTTGTGTTTTGGTTCACGTTCGGCCCATTGCGCACGATGTCTGGCGACCCAGGTATTACGACGTCGTCGTCACCGCCGCATGCAACAAGGCCTCCCAATAATATAGCCACTGTCAGCAATGGCAACAACAGACATAGACTTTTATTCATAATCCCGTAGTGATGTTGTGCTTTTTCTTCTTGGAAAACAAAGAGGCGTGGCCGACAGCATATGCAACTACTGTGGACGCGCCTCTAAAAGTGTCTCTAAAAAATTACTCGCGTGAAATATGTGTTATTTCTTCGCAGTCTTACCGTAGCGGCTCATGAACTTATCGACGCGTCCTGCCGTGTCGACAAGTTTGCTCTTACCTGTATAGAACGGGTGAGAGGTGCTCGAGATTTCGATTTTTACCACTGGGTAAGTCTCGCCCTCAAATTCCACGGTGTCGTTGGTCTTTGCCGTAGAGCGCGAGAGGAACATATCGCCGTTGGACATGTCCTTAAACACGACGGGGCGATAGTTTTCTGGATGAATACCTTTTTTCATTTCTCTTGTTGTTATTTTATATAATTGTCTTGTGTGCAAAAGAATGCGGCTGCAAAGGTACGCGTTTTTTCCTGTACGGCAAAATTTTCAATGCTGTTTTTTCTCTATTCTCCAGTAAATTTTCCAACGCTGAGAATCTGCCTGGAGCCTTCAGCAGGATACTATTTCGATGACGGCTCGCATTTGGAGCATTACTACAAAGACCATCCCTTCGCGCCATCCATAGAGTTTGGCCTGCGGCTACATCTTTCGAAGTAGTGGCTATGGCGAAAGACGGTTGAATTTTCGCATACGCTGTTGTAATTTTTAAAAACACTGTTTTAATTTTTGCCAGCGCTGTTTTAATTTTTAAAAACACTGTTGTAATTTTTAAAAACACTGTTTTAATTTTTGCCAGCGCTGTTGTAATTTTTAAAAACACTGCTGTAATTTTTAAAAACACTGCTTTTATTTTCGCCTGCGCTGCAGTGGGGTTCAGAAAACAACGCAGATTTTTTCGGACTGCACGGAAAATTCGTACCTTTGGCCCTGGCATGGCAAACAATACAGCATCACCATACACCGTAACAGCAGGCGAACTCTATGCCGACCTGCTGAGGAGCGCCAGCCAGCGTCCCGACTACCATGCAGCCTACAGGCTGATGGACGGGGCGCTGCAACGACTGCTTGCCGACACGACAAACGTGGCCGGAGCACGCTTCAACGGCACATTTGCCAAGACCGACTACCTGCTGAAGCACTACAATGCGCCGAAAGCGCTGCGCCAGCAGGTGAACGCCGCACGCACGCGGCTGCGCAAGTCGTCGGCAACAACAGACGAGAAACTGGGCAAGACCTATGCCCACGACATCAAGGCAGTGGCGCTGCTGGTGGAACTGGTCAGCAGAGAGGCCGTACCTGCTGAGTTGGCAAGGCTCTTCGCCCACGGCGAGACCGTCGGGCAACAGGCCACGCTAAGGGCTGACTACGTGAGGCTGGTGGTAAACAGGTGGGACGACAGGTTTATCTACGCCACGGCCGACTCGGAGGACGGCACCGAACTGAGAGTGCACTATGGCGGCGCGAGCGAAAAAGCGGTATATGCCGACTGGGACTGGTCGTACCTGCGCGAACTGCTCAACGAGAGATGCCAACTGAACATCGTGCGTCCGCGAGAAGTGGAGGGAACACTGTATCCCGAACTTTTCATCTTCGAGCCCGACTATCTGGTGGATATCTCGGCTGTGGCAGCATGTTTTGAAAACTACGGCCGCTCGCCGCTAAACCATCTGCTCGCACAACTGAGACCGCAACAGGCTACGCCAGCCACTCTGCTCGGACAGATGGCGAGCCAACTGCTCGACGAAGCGCTCTACAGCACGCCCGGAAGCGTGCCCTACAAGGAGACAGCCACGCGCTTCTTCCACGAAAATGCTGTGCGGCTGCTCACCACCGACGCCGGTGCCGACTTCCACGCTAAGGCGATGGCCCAGCGAGACATCATCTACCAGACGCTACGCACCACGCTCCCCACCCTGTTGCAGGGCGAGGACATACGCTTCGACGCCGACGACATCATGGTAGAACCGTCGTTCTTCTCGGAGATGCTGGGACTGCAGGGGCGCATGGACTTCCTGCAACTCGACCACCGTGTGCTGATAGAGCAGAAGTCGGGCAAAGGCGGATTTCCGCAGCGCGACGCCGACACGCCGACATACCAGGAAAAGCACTACGTGCAACTGCTGCTCTATATGCTGCTGATACGCTACAACTACCGCCAGACCTACGAGCAGAACAACCGCGCACTACACGCTTTCCTGCTCTACTCGCGCTATAGGAACGCACTGTTGCCGCTGGGCTTTGCACCCAGTCTGGTGTTTGCTGCCATAAAACTGCGCAACGAGATAACGGCAAGCGAATATGCATACAGCAGCGACGGACTGGACGTGCTCTGCAGCCTGACAGCCGACAGCCTGAACGAGAAGGGCGTGGGCGGAAAACTGTGGGAACAATACCAGAAGCCCGAGATCGAAGCCCTGCTCCACCCTGTAAGCGCTGCATCGCCGCTGGAGCGAGCCTACTATCTGCGCATGATGCGCTTCCTCCACACGGAACATCTCATGGCGAAGGTAGGAGGTCACACAAAGGAGAACTCCGGCTTTGCCGACAAATGGCTGAGCACGCTGGAAGAAAAACAGCAGGCCGGAACCATATACAGCGGTCTGAAAATGGTTAGTCCGGAACGCGAACAGAAAGAACGGGTGGAGCGCGTAGTGCTGCGGTTTGCCGACGGCACAAGTCACGAGACATCAAACTTCCGCACCGGCGACATCGTGGTACTGTATCCCTACGACGGCGGCGAACCCGACGTGAGACGCACCATGGTGTTCCGAGCCAGCATTGAAAACATCAGCACCGACAGCATCGTGCTAAGCCTGCGCGCAGCACAGGCATGCGGCAGTGCTTTCTGGCACGGCGGTGAGCACCTGTGGGCAATAGAGCACGACATGTTCGACTCGTCGCATGCCGCATTGTACCGCGCAATGCATGCCTTTCTATCTGCACCACAGGAGCGGCGCGACCTGCTGCTTCTGCAACGTGACCCACGTTGCGACAAGAGTCTGGCACTGCGTGGAGACTACGGCACATTCAACGAACTGGCACTGAAAGTACGGCAGGCAAGCGATCTCTTCCTTATAATAGGGCCGCCAGGCACTGGCAAGACATCATTCGGACTGCTTACCACTCTGCAGGAACACCTGCTCGCCACTGACGACAACGTACTGCTGATGGCTTACACCAACAGGGCCGTCGACGAGTTCTGCACGAAACTCAGCGAGGCAGGCATTGACTTCATCAGGATAAGCGGACGCTTCGCCTGCGACGAAGCGCACCGGCAGCAACTGCTCGACAGCATGGCTGCAGAGTGCGATACGATAGAACAGTTGCGCCGTAAGGTAGACAGCACGCGCGTGTTCGTGGGCACTACAACGGCTTTCAATGCCAACAGCACACTGCTGGCCGAGAAGGGTTTCGGACTGGCCATCATCGACGAGGCTTCGCAGATACTGGAGCCGCATCTCATGGGACTGCTAAGCCTGACGAAGGCCAGCGGCGAGTGTGCAATTCGCAAGATGGTGCTCATCGGCGACCATAAGCAGTTGCCTGCCGTAGTACAACAGACGGCGGCCGAGTCGACAGTGAGCGAACAGGAGTTGCGCGACATTATGCTCGACGACTGCAGGCAGTCGCTCTTCCAACGCCTGCTGCGCCGATACCGCCACAACAGCGATGTCACTTACATGCTGACACGCCAGGGACGCATGCACCATGATATTGCACTGTTTCCCAACCATGCCTTCTACGGCGACAGGTTAACGGAAGTGCCGCTGGCTCACCAGAGAGAGCCACTGGCTGCGACGGCAGAGAACGCAGACGGAATAGACCAGATGATAACGTCGAGGCGCATGGCATTCGTGGCTATAGAGCCGCAACAGCCATCGCAGAGCGACAAGGTGAACACGGCCGAAGCACAGGCCATCGCCGCAACAGTGGCACACATCTACCATGCTGAGAAAAACGGCTTTGAGCCACAAAAGACGATAGGCATCATCGTTCCGTACCGCAACCAGATAGCAGAGGTGCGCCGATGGATTGCCTCCTACGGCATCGTCCAACTTAACGACATCACCATCGACACCATAGAGCGATACCAGGGAAGCCAGCGCGACTATATCATATATGGCTTCACCGTTCAGCGGACGTATCAGTTGCGCTTCCTTACCGACAACGTTTTCCAGGAGGACGGACAGACCATAGACCGACGCCTCAACGTGGCAATGACACGCGCACGCCGTCATCTGCTGCTCTTCGGCAATCCCCGGCTTCTCGGAAACAATGCTACTTTTGCACTGCTCATGCAGTTTGCACGTGAGCAGAATGCCTACGTCAGCGCACCACTCGACGACTTCATAAATGGCAGATTTACACTTACTGCTTAAAAAAACTTAATTTATTAATGCGTTGCACGCGAATGCGCGCGAAATACTTTACCTTTGCAAGATAAAGTGAGAAGTAAATGACTGCCAACGAGAAAATTATCTCCAACTTCGAGACGCGCATCAGACAAATGCTGCTACGCTTCCAAGAACTGAAGCAGGAAAACGCAGCACTGCAGGCAACCGTGGACAGCAACCTGCAAGAAATAGCACGACTAAAAGCGGAGATAGAACAAGGGCAGAACGACTACCAATCACTGAAAATGGCCAAAATGATGGAAATTACCGACGGCGACCTCAGCGGTGCCAAGGAACGACTGTCAAGGCTGATACGTGACATAAACAAGTGTATAGCAATCCTCAGCGGCGAAGAGCAGTAAGAGAAAGAGGAGAACAGGCAAAGCACATGGCAGATCCGAACAAACTACATATCAGGCTGCACGTATACGACGAAGAAATAGAAGTCGTAGTGAACAGAGAGGACGAAGAGTTCTACAGATCGGCAGCCAAACTAATCACCGAGCGCTACAATGCATACGCACAGGCATATAAAGGGCGCAAGGGTGCCCATACGATATCGCTGATGACCCTCGTGGACATTGCGCTATTGTATCAGAAAGAGCGTTCGCACAACGACACTGCCCCATATGACAATGTTCTCGCACGACTTACCTCGGAGATTGAAGAGGCACTGAAATGAAGAGAGAACATTTTCTACCAATATATATAACTAAACACATCTTATGATTATCGTAATTATCACTGCAGCAGTGTCGCTCATGCTGGGCGCGCTGTGCGGATTTCTGCTTTTCCGTTACGTGCTGACGGGAAAATATAACGAAATGATGAAAAATGCCAAGAACGAGGCAGAAGTAATCAAGGAGAAAAAACTACTGGAAGTCAAGGAAAAGTTCCTCAACAAGAAGAGCGAACTGGAAAAGGAAATGCAACAGCGCAACCAGCACTTCCAGCAGAACGAGAACAAACTGAAGCAGAAAGAACTGACGCTCAACCAGCGTCAGGAAGAACTGGGACGCCGCAAGAACGAACTGGACAACCAGCAGACACGCATCGACAACGAGAAGAAACTCATCACCATCCGACAGGAAGAACTGGAGAAAATGCAAATGCAGGAGCGCGCAAAACTGGAGGAACTCTCGGGACTGAGCGCCGACGAGGCAAAGAGTCGCCTCGTAGAGGCAATGAAAGACGAGGCACGCACAGATGCCGCAGCCTATATAAACGAGATAATGGACGAGGCCAAACTCAATGCAAATGCACAGGCAAAGAAGATTGTCATCCAGACAATACAGCGCGTGGCTACGGAAACGGCTGTAGAAAACAGCGTCTCTGTGTTCCATATCGACAACGACGACGTGAAAGGCCGCGTAATAGGTCGCGAGGGACGCAACATCCGTGCACTCGAAGCAGCATGCGGAGTGGAGATTGTGGTTGACGACACGCCGGAAGCCATCGTAATATCCGCATTCGACCCGATACGCCGCGAGACATGCAGACTGGCTCTCCACCAACTGGTAAGCGACGGGCGCATACACCCGGCACGCATCGAGGAAGTGGTGGCTAAGGTGAAGAAACAACTCGAGAACGAGGTGATAGAGACAGGTAAGCGCACGGCCATAGACCTTGGTATACACGGACTGCACCCCGAACTCATCCGCATCATCGGTAAGATGAAATATCGCTCCAGTTACGGCCAGAACCTGCTGCAACATGCTCGCGAGACTGCCAACCTGTGCGCCGTGATGGCTTCAGAACTGGGACTGAACCCAAAGAAGGCAAAGCGCGCCGGACTGCTCCACGACATAGGCAAGGTGCCCGACGAGGAGAGCGAACTGCCACACGCACTCTACGGCGCTAAGATAGCAGAGAAATACAAGGAGAAACCAGATATCTGCAACGCCATCGGTGCACACCACGACGAAATGGAGATGCAGACACTGCTTGCACCAATAGTACAGATATGTGATGCCATCAGCGGTGCACGTCCTGGCGCACGTCGCGAGATTGTTGAGGCTTACATCAAGCGACTGAACGACCTTGAGGCTATCGCAATGTCATACCCTGGCGTTACGAAGACATACGCCATACAGGCTGGACGCGAACTGCGCGTCATCGTCGGCGCCGACAAGATGGACGACGCCGAGACGGAGGCTCTCAGCGGACAGATAGCATCTAAGATACAGAACGAGATGACATATCCAGGACAGGTGAAAATCACCGTCATACGCGAGACTCGTTCCGTGGCATACGCCAAGTAAGAAAAAACGGCGGTGCCTGCCGGCACCGGACGAAACAGAAAGACAAGAACATCCCCGTGCTGCAGCAGTGGCACGGGGATGTCTGTTAGTGTGCGCAGAGTGTTAAAACACCCCTGACTCTGTCTTTGCCGTACCGAAGTTCAGCACCTCTTTTATCGGTACCAACTCAAAAAAGACACAACAAAACGCTCCCTGTGTTCTGCGAAACACAGGGAGCATTTATTTTATTCGGCGATGGCCTTTCAAGACCATCATAATACCATCTGAACTTACTCTGCCTTTGCCTCTTCAGCAGGAGCCTCGGCTGCGGGAGCCTCAGCAACTTCTTCTGCTGCGGGAGCCTCAACTGCGGGAGCCTCAGCAACTTCTTCTGCTGCGGGAACCTCGGCTGCGGGAGCCTCAGCAACTTCTTCTGCTGCGGGAACCTCAACTGCAGGAGCAGCCTCGGCAGACTTGCCAGAGGAACGACGAGAGCGGCGTGTCTTCTTCTCACTCTTAGCAGTCTTGAGCATGTTCTCGTCGAAGTCGACAAGTTCGATAAAGCAGATATCAGCAGCATCACCACCGCGGAAACCGAGTTTGATGATGCGAGTATAGCCACCAGGACGGTCGCCCACCTTCTGCGCAACAGGACCGAAGAGTTCCTTCAGGGCTTCCTTGTTCTGCAGATAACTGAACACAACACGACGGGAATTGGTCGAGTCGTCCTTAGAGCGCGTAATCAGTGGCTCTACATATTTCTTGAGTGCCTTTGCCTTGGCGAGGGTCGTAGTGATTCTTTTGTGCATGATCAGCGAAATGGCCATGTTGGCAAGCATGGCACGGCGGTGGTCAGCAGTACGGCCCAGATGGTTGAATTTCTTTCCGTGTCTCATTTGTTTGTTTTTCTTTAAGCGGACAAATCAGTCAACTGTCGTCTAAACAACTGTCAACTATTCCTTATCCAGTTTATACTTTGATATGTCAGTTCCAAACGACAGATTCAGACTCTCCAGCAAATCATCAAGCTCGGTGAGCGATTTCTTACCAAAGTTGCGGAACTTGAGAAGGTCGGTCTTATTGTATTGTACCAAATCACCGAGTGTCTCAACATCGGCAGCCTTCAGACAGTTGAGGGCACGAACGGAGAGGTTCATGTCGACAAGTTTTGTCTTAAGCAACTGACGCATGTGAAGCACTTCCTCGTCGAACTCCTGATTGCCCTCGGCTTCTGTGTTCTCAAGGGTAATCTTCTCGTCAGAGAAGAGCATGAAATGGTAAATAAGAATTTTTGCGGCCTCCTTCAGGGCATCCTTCGGGTGTATGGAACCGTCCGTGGTAACTTCAAGCACGAGTTTGTCATAGTCGGTCTTCTGTTCAACACGATATGGCTCAATGCTGTACTTTACGTTACGTATCGGAGTGTAAATAGAATCGATTGCTATAACATTGACATCGGTGCAGAACTCGCGATTTTCATCAGCGGGAACATAGCCACGGCCTTTGTTGATAGTCAAATCAATCTGTAGAGAAGCCTTGGAATCTAAATGACAAATCACCAAATCGGGATTTAACACTTCAAATCCTGTCAGATATTTGCCTATGTCACCTGCCTTGAACTCCGTAGAATTCTCAACGGTGATAGAGACTTTCTCGTTCTCGAATTCTTCCACTACTTGCTTGAACCGGACTTGCTTCAGGTTCAAGATAATGTTAGTCACGTCTTCTTTTACGCCAGGTACTGAAGAGAACTCATGCTCAACACCGCTGATACGAATGGTGTTGATGGCATAGCCCTCAAGCGATGAAAGAAGTATGCGGCGAAGGGCATTACCAATGGTCACACCAAAGCCAGGCTCAAGGGGACGAAATTCGAACTTGCCGAACTTGTCGTTGGCCTCCAACATTACTACTTTATCGGGTTTTTGAAATGCTAATATCGCCATTAACTTAATGATTTATTTAGAGTACAACTCAACGATTAACTGCTCCTTAATGTTCTCGGGAATGTCAGCGCGCTCCGGCTTGTGCAGGAACTTGCCGCTCTTTGTCTGCTCGTCCCACTCAATCCATGGGTACTTGCTGTGGTTGAAGCCTGCCAAAGCAGCATCAATAACCTCAAGCGACTTAGACTTCTCACGAACACCGACCACCTGACCAGGCTTTACAGTATACGAAGGGATGTTGACCACCCGACCGTCCACTGTAATGTGCTTATGGCCTACAAGTTGACGAGCGGCTGCACGCGTTGGGGCAATGCCCAAACGGAACACAACATTGTCAAGGCGGCTCTCAAGATTCTGAAGGAGCACCTCACCGGTGATACCATCTGCCTTTGCAGCCTTCTCAAACATGTTGCGGAACTGACGCTCCAGAACACCATAGGTGTACTTGGCCTTCTGCTTCTCTGCCAACATGACAGCATACTCCGACTGCTTGCGGCGACGGTTGTTGCCATGCTGTCCCGGGGGGAAGTTCCTGCGGGACAAAACTTTGTCTGCGCCGAAAATGGCTTCACCAAATCGACGAGCAATTTTTGATTTCGGTCCAATATATCTTGCCATAATTCTTAAAAAAAATTCGTTATTTCGTTATTTCGATGCGTCGTTATTAACGTCATATTATACGCGACGACGCTTCGGAGGACGGCAGCCATTGTGTGGCAGCGGTGTAGCATCAATGATTTCGACAACCTCAATACCTGCACCATGCACGGCACGAATAGCAGACTCGCGGCCATTGCCCGGGCCCTTAACGTATGCCTTAACCTTGCGAAGTCCAAGATCGAAAGCAACCTTTGCGCAATCTTCTGCAGCCATCTGGGCAGCATACGGCGTGTTCTTCTTAGAACCACGGAAACCCATCTTACCTGCTGAAGACCAAGAAATCACCTGACCCTCATCATTGGTCAGAGTTACAATGATATTATTGAAAGAACTGTGAACATGAAGTTGACCAAGGGCATTAACCTTCACGTTTCTCTTCTTAGAAGTGACTGTTTTCTTTGCCATAATTCTTTTAATCTTAAATGTTAACGAATAGAATTACTTCGTAGCCTTCTTCTTGTTGGCAACAGTCTTCTTCTTGCCCTTACGGGTACGGGCATTGTTCTTGGTACTCTGACCACGAACAGGAAGACCATGACGATGACGAACGCCACGATAGCAACCAATATCCATAAGTCGCTTGATGTTCAACTGGATCTCACTACGAAGATCACCTTCTACCTTGAATTCAGCACCGATAATCTCACGAATCTTGGCAGCCTGATCGTCACTCCACTCACTGACCTTCAGGTCGCGGCTCACGCCGGCCTTGTCCAAAATCTTTGCTGAACTACTTCGACCTATACCATAGATATAGGTCAATGCGATTTCGCCACGCTTCTCCTGGGGCAAATCTACTCCAACAATTCTTATTGCCATTGTTTGTAACTAAAAAATAAATTAAAAATACTTTGTAATCCTGCTAAAAAGCACGCAAAGGTACGCATAATCCTACAAAATGATTGTAAAAGGCGTATCTACTTTATGCTTATTTAACATTAACCCTGACGCATCTTGTACTTAGGGTTCTTCTTGTTGATAACAAACAGACGACCCTTGCGACGTACTATCTTGCAGTCTGGGGTACGCTTTTTCAGTGATGCTCTTGTCTTCATATCTTTATCTCCTTGGTTTATTTGTATCTAAATACAATTCGTCCTTTGGTCAAATCGTAGGGGCTCATCTCTACCTTCACTTTGTCTCCTGGCAGTATCTTGATGTAATGCATGCGCATCTTTCCTGAGATGTGTGCTATGATGGGCACGCCATTCTCCAACTCTACGCGGAACATTGCATTCGACAATGCCTCTACGATTGTTCCATCCTGTTCTATAGCACCTTGCTTTGCCATACTTCAATATTTTATACCTTCTGTGCTTTCTGCTTCCTCGAAAGATGAGAGGATTTCTGCCTTTCCCTTTCGAACGACAATGGTGTGCTCGAAATGTGCTGCCGGCTTTGAGTCGCGTGTGCGCACTGTCCAACGGTCCTGGTCAAGCCATATATCTCTCTTTCCCATCGTTATCATTGGTTCGATGGCTATACACATGCCTGCCTTGAGCATTATGCCATTTCCACGTCTGCCGTAGTTTGGCACTTGAGGATCTTCGTGCATTTCTCGTCCGATACCGTGCCCTGTCAGTTCTCTGACAACACCATATCCTTGCGACTCGCAATGATATTGTACGGCATAACTGATATCCCCAAGATGTCTGCCGGCAACTGCCTGCTCAATACCCTTATATAATGCCTCCTTGGTTGTACGCAGCAACTGCTTCTTCTCGTCGTCTATTTCGCCTACGCAAAAAGTATAGCAGGAGTCGCCGCAAAATCCGTTCAGCAATGTTCCGCAGTCTACGGAGATAATATCTCCCTCCTGCAGAATAGTAGTACTGTTAGGCACGCCATGCACTACAACATCATTTACCGATGTGCAGATGCTGGCGGGAAACGGCCCTCCATATGGATTAGGGAAACCCTTGAACGTTGGAATTGCCCCGTGGTCGCGAATAAATTCGTCAGCCACTTTGTCCAACTGGAGAGTCGTAACACCAGGCTTGATATGTTTTGCCAATTCGCCAAGCGTTTTACCAACGAGTTGGTTTGCCTGACGCATCAACTCTATCTCATCTTCCGTCTTCAGGAAAACCTTCATAGTTGCTTTAGTAGGCGGTCACTCCTCCACGGCCATGTATGCGTCCTGAATTAAGCAGTCCGTCGTAATGGCGCATCAACAAGTGACTTTCTATCTGCTGGAGAGTGTCAAGCACAACACCAACAAGAATGAGCAAAGAAGTTCCACCAAAGAACTGCGAGAAAGCATCCTGCACATTAAGCAGGCCAGCCAACGCCGGCATGATGGCGATGAAAGCGATGAACAGCGAACCGGGCAGAGTGATACGTGACATTATTGTGTCGATGTAGTCTGCCGTTGGCTTTCCTGGCTTGATGCCGGGAATGTAGCCATTGTTGCGCTTCATGTCCTCAGCCATCTGCGTAGGGTTGAGAGTAATGGCGGTATAGAAATACGTAAACGCTATAATCAGGAAAGCAAAGATGATGTTGTATGTCCAACTGTGGTGATCCAAGAGTGAACGTACGAACCAACTTGCATTCTCCGGAGCAGCATACTGCACGAATGCCAACGGGATAAACATCAGAGCCTGAGCAAAGATGATAGGCATGACATTGGCAGCAAAGAGTTTCAGAGGAATATACTGACGAGCGCCGCCATACTGCTGGTTACCAACAAGACGCTTTGCGTACTGTACAGGGATCTTACGAACGCCCTGCACCAAAACTATAGATGCACAAACAACTGCATAGAGAATGATTAACTCGACAAGGAACATCACAAGTCCACCACCTGTAATGGCAGTGAAGCGCGAGCCAACCTCCTGAATGGAGGCCTGAGGCAGGCGGGCGATGATACCAATCATAATGATCAGCGAGATACCATTTCCTATACCCTTATCCGTAATGCGCTCACCCAGCCAAAGGATGAACATACTTCCTGCAGCAAGGATTATCGTTGCCGGGAAAACGAAGACAGACCAACTTATGCCAGAAGCAAGGGCTGCACCTGCCTGCACTTTCAGATTAAGAAGATAACTTGGAGCCTGAAAGAGCAATATTGCCACTGTCAGATAGCGAGTGTATGTCATTATCTTCTTTCGGCCACTCTCACCCTCGCGCTGCATCTTCTGGAAATAAGGCACAGCAACGGCAAGAAGTTGCATAACGATAGAAGCAGAGATGTAAGGCATGATTCCCAATGCAAATATCGACGCATTGGAAAATGCTCCACCGGAGAACATATCGAGCAGCGACATTAGGCCACCCTGAGTTTGCGACTGTAACTTATCCAGCAATGCTGGGTTTATGCCCGGCAAAACCACGAACGAGCCGAAACGATAAATAGCAACAAACAATACGGTGATAAGGATACGCTGCCGCAGATCCTCAATCTTCCATATGTTCTTCAGTGTCTCTATTAACTTCTTCATCTTTGTTGATTAGATAATTGTTGCGTTTCCACCTACTGCCTTGATTGCTTCTTCGGCAGTCTTCGAGAAGGCATTGGCCTCCACGTCGATCTTTGCCTTCAGTTCTCCGTTGCCGAGAATCTTCACCAACTCCTTACCGTTGGTAAGACCTGCTGCCACGAGTTCTGCGATGCCAATCTTGGCAAGTCCCTTCTCTTCTGCAAGTTTCTGGAGAGTAGACAGGTTTACAGCAAAGTATTCCTTGTGGTTAATGTTCTTGAAACCAGCCTTTGGAACTCGACGCTGCAACGGCATCTGACCACCTTCGAAACCAATCTTCTTCTTGTAACCAGAACGAGCCTTTGCACCCTTATGACCGCGAGTAGACGTGCCACCCAAGCCAGAACCTGGGCCACGACCAATGCGTCGACGTGAATGCGTAGAGCCTTCGGCAGGTTTTAGAGTATGTAGTTTCATAATAATTCTGTATTTAATAAGGTAAATAAATTAGTCGATAACTTCCACCAGATGGTGAACTTTCTGTATCATGCCGCGGATAACAGGAGTATCCTCTTTCTCAACAACCTGAGAAATCTTGCGAAGGCCAAGAGCCTCGAGCGTACGCTTCTGGTCAACGGGGTAACCTATCTTGCTCTTTATCTGCTTAATCTTAATTGTTGCCATAGTATTGTCTCCCTTTTTTATCCGTTAAACACTTTCTGCATGCTGATGCCACGTGTACCTGCTATGGTATAGGCATCTCTCATCTGGCTAAGTGCTACTATAGTTGCCTTGACCAGGTTGTGAGGGTTGGATGAGCCCTTTGACTTAGCAAGCACATCCTTTACGCCTGCACTCTCCAGCACTGCGCGCATAGCACCACCAGCAACGAGTCCTGTACCTGCTGCTGCCGGCTTCAGGAACACCTGAGCACCCCCAAAGCGAGCCTCCATCTCGTGAGGTATAGTGCCTTTGAGCACAGGAACCTTGACGAGGTTCTTCTTGGCTGCTTCTACGCCCTTTGCAATGGCAGCGGTAACTTCGCCAGCCTTGCCAAGGCCCCAGCCGATTACGCCGTTGCCGTCGCCGACAACTACGATAGCAGCGAATGTGAAAGTGCGACCACCCTTAGTTACCTTCGTTACACGGTTGATGGCAACCAGTCTGTCTTTTAACTCTACGTCACTATTAATTCTAACTTTGTTCATTGCCATAATCGTTTAGAAATTAAGTCCACCCTTGCGTGCTGCATCGGCAAGCGACTTCACACGTCCGTGATACAGATAACCATTGCGGTCGAACACGACGCTCTTCACACCGGCCTCGATAGCCTTCTGAGCGAGGAGTTCACCAACTTTCTCTGCCTGTTGAATTTTCGGCATTGCCTCAAGACCTGCAGAAGAAGCAGCGACGAGGGTCTTGCCTTCGATATCGTTAATCACCTGAGCATAGATCTGCTTATTAGAGCGGAAGACACTCAGACGAGGACGCTCGGCGGTGCCGAAAACGCTCTTACGAATTCTATATTTAATCTTGATTCGTCTTTCAACTTTCTTTGTTGTCATAATCTTCTAACTTTTAACTTTTAACTTTTAACTTACAAAGATTATTTAGCGGCGGCCGATTTACCCGACTTACGACGGATAACCTCACCCTTGAACAAGATACCCTTGCCCTTGTAAGGCTCTGGCATACGGAAAGAGCGAATCTTTGCACATATCAGTCCCAACAACTGTTTGTCGCACGACTCCAGAATGATCTGTGGGTTCTGGTTGCGCTCCGACTTTGTTTCTACCTTCACTTCCTTTGGCAGTTGTATGAAGATAGGGTGTGTATAGCCAAGAGCAAATTCTATTACATTGCCCTGGTTAGATACGCGATAACCAACTCCGACGAGTTCAAGTTCTTTCTTGTATCCTTCGCTCACACCAATAACCATGTTGTTCACTAACGCACGGTACAGGCCATGGAAAGCCTGCTTCTGTTTCTGGTTGACAGGGTTTTCTTCGTCTATTTCGAATGCTACGTGTCCGTCCTCAATCTTTACTTTGATAGAGGGGTCTACCTTCTGTGAGAGTTCTCCCTTTGGACCCTTCACCGTTACTACGCCATCTTTGTCCTGTGTGACGGTAACGCCAGCAGGAACGCTAATTGGTAATTTTCCTATTCTTGACATATTCAGGTCCTCCGTTTTAATACACATAGCAAAGCACCTCGCCGCCGATTCTCAACTGCGCTGCTTCCTTGTCTGTCATAACACCCTGGGATGTAGATATAATAGCAATACCTAATCCGTTAATTACTCTCGGCATGTCTTTGTAACCAGTGTACTTGCGAAGTCCTGGTGTAGACACGCGCTTCAGGCACTTGATGGCATTTTCCTTTGTGTTGGCATCGTACTTCAGAGCCACCTTGATAGTACCCTGTGGGCCATCCTCAATGAACTTGTAGTTCAGGATATAACCCTTTTCGAAGAGGATTTTTGTTATTTCCTTCTTCAGGTTTGACGCAGGAACTTCCACCACACGATGGTGAGCCATAATGGCGTTCCTAAGTCTAGTCAGATAATCTGCTATTGGATCTGTCATAAGATTGAATGTTAATTAATCGGGACTGCCCCGACAATATTAATACTTTCTTTTGTTCTTTTGTTCTTTTGCTGGTATTAGGATTACTACACCTATTAATTAATATATATATATACTAATCTTACCAACTTGCTTTCTTTACGCCTGGAATAAGGCCGCTTGAAGCCATTTCGCGGAACTGGATACGCGACAGTCCGAACTGGCGCATGTATCCTTTTGGACGACCGGTAATCTTGCAGCGATTGTGCAGACGGATTGGATTTGCATTGCGTGGTATGCTCTGCAGTTTGCGTGCTGCCTCGTAGGCTTCAGCGGGGTCTTCTGTTGTAGCAATCACCTTTTTCAGTGCTGCACGCTTTTCAGCGTAGCGGGCGACGAGTTTGGCGCGCTTCACCTCGCGGGCTTTCATTGATTCTTTTGCCATATCTCTTAATCGTTTTTAGCATTTTTGAAAGGCAGACCGAAGGCTTTCAGCAGAGCATAGCCTTCCTCGTCGGTCTTGGCAGATGTCACGAAAGTGATGTTCATGCCTTGAATACGGTCCACTGTATCGATATTTATCTCAGGGAAGATGATTTGCTCCTGTACACCGAGTGTATAGTTGCCTCTTCCGTCGAACTTGCTTTCGATTCCCTTGAAGTCGCGGATACGTGGGAGTGCCACGCGAACCAGTTTCTCGAGGAATTCGTACATGCGTTCGCGACGCAGTGTCACCATAACTCCAATTGGCATTTTCTTACGCAACTTGAAGTTGGCGATATCCTTCTTGGAATATGTGGCTACTGCCTTCTGACCTGTGATGGTGGTTATCTCGTTGATGGCCACGTCGATGATCTTCTTGTCCTGAGTGGCATCGCCGAGTCCTTGGTTGACTACGATTTTCTTCAGGACAGGAATCTGCATGGCTGAAGTGTAGTTGAACTGCTTCTGCAGAGCCGGAGCGATTTTCTCCTTGTACTCTTTCTTTAACTGTGCTGTATCCATTACTTTATTTCCTCCCCTGACTTTTTGGCAACGCGAATGACGTTCTTACCCTCGTGCTTGATAGAGACACGCGTTGGCTTTCCGCTCTTCGGGTCAACCAGACTAATGTTCGAGATATGAATGGGTGCTTCCTGCTTGATAATACCACCCTGAGGATACTTGGCGCTTGGCTTGGTGTTCTTCGATATCATGTTGACACCTTCTACGAGTGCCTTCTCTTCTTTCACCAGGACCTTGAGCACCTTGCCCTTCTGGCCTTTGTCTTTGCCAGCGAGGACAATCACCTCATCACCTTTTCTAATATGTAACTTACTCATGTTCTTAATACTTTTAATGTTAAAGAACCTCTGGTGCCAGCGAGACGACCTTCATATTGACGGCGCGCAACTCACGTGCCACGGGGCCGAAGATACGGCTGCCTCTCAGTTCGCCGGCGTTGTTAAGCAGCACGCAGGCATTGTCGTCGAAGCGGATATACGAGCCGTCAGCACGACGAATTTCCTTTTTTGTGCGGACAACCAAGGCCTTAGATACTGCACCTTTTTTAACATCACTTGTTGGGATGGCGTTTTTGATAGCGACGACTATCACGTCACCCACGCTGGCATAGCGACGGCGTGTGCCGCCGAGCACTCGGATGCAAAGAGCCTCGCGAGCGCCGCTATTGTCGGCTACTATAAGTCTTGTTTCTGCTTGTATCATAATTACTTCGCTTTTTCTACGATTTGTACTAATCTCCAGCGCTTTGTCTTAGACAGAGGACGTGTCTCCATGATGAGCACTGTATCGCCTACCTGGCACTCGTTGTTCTCATCGTGAGCGTGGTATTTCTTTGTCTTCTGGACAAACTTGCCGTAAATAGGGTGCTTCTCTTTGAACTTAGCGGCAATAACAATGGTTTTATCCATTTTGTTGCTGATGACAACACCCTGTCTTGTCTTTCTTAAATTTCTTGTTTCCATCTGAACCATTATTATTTGTTAAGTTCTCTCTGACGTAGTTCCGTCTTCATGCGTGCGATATCACGACGTGCGGCCTTAATCTGCGATGGTTTCTCCAGAGGAGTGACGGCATGATTCAGTTTGGCCTGATTGTAATTGGCAACCTCTGTCTCCAATTTCTCAACCAGTTCTTTGGTCTCCAACTCTTTGATTTCCTTTGTCTTCATAATTAAGCGTTTTTATCGTAGTCACGTCGTACAACAAACTTAGTCTTAACAGGCAGTTTCTGTGCTCCGAGGCGCAGGGCCTCCTTAGCCACATCAAACGGAACGCCTTCCACTTCAAAGAGGATACGGCCTGGTGTGACAGGTGCCACCCATCCTGCGGGATCACCTTTACCTTTACCCATACGCACATCGGCAGGCTTGCGAGTGATTGGTTTGTCTGGGAAGATGCGTATCCACACCTGACCTTCACGGTTCATGTAGCGGTTGATGGCCACACGTGCGGCCTCAATCTGGCGGCTGTCGATCCATTTGGCGTCAAGAGTCTTTATGCCGAACGAGCCGAAAGCCAACTGCGTACCACGATGGGCGTTGCCTTTGTTGCCGCGTCCGTCTTGTGGTCTTCTATATCTTACTCTCTTAGGCTGTAACATGATAGTGTCTTTCTAATTTAGTAAAAAAAGTTACTTCTTCTTATTACGGAATTTTCTGCCACCGTTGTTACCACCGTTGGAGCGGCCGAAGCCTTTCTCCTGATTGAAGTTTGGAGCCAAGTCTACCTTGCCATAGATTTCTCCACGGCAGATCCAAACTTTCAGTCCGAGCAGTCCCACCTTCGTGAGCGCCTCTGCCTGGCAGTAGTCGATGTCAGCACGGAATGTATGCAGTGGTGTGCGTCCTTCCTTTATCATCTCGCTGCGTGCTATTTCTGCACCGTTGAGACGTCCTGATATCTGCACCTTTATACCTTCGGCTCCAGCCCTCATTGTGTTTGCCACAGCCATCTTGATAGCACGTCGGTAAGCGATCTTACCCTCTATCTGGCGAGCGATGTTGTTGGCTACGATAGTTGCATCGAGTTCTGGTTTCTTAACTTCGAAGATATTGATCTGTATTTCCTTGTCGTAGAGTTTCTTCAACTCCTCCTTGAGTTTGTCGACGTCTTGTCCTCCCTTACCAATGACAAGTCCGGGGCGTGCCGTGCAGATGGTGATGGTAACCAACCTGAGCGTACGTTCGATGACAATTTTCGAGATGCTGGCTTTTGCCAGTCGCTCATTGAGATACTTGCGGATTTTCTGGTCTTCCACCAGGTTGTCTCCGAAGTCCTTGCCTCCAAACCAATTTGAGTCCCAACCCTTGACGATGCCAAGACGGTTGCTGATTGGATTTACTTTCTGTCCCATACTTTCTTAATCATTAGTTTTGGTGTCAACAAACAGTGTTACGTGGTTAGAGCGCTTACGGATGCGGTATCCACGTCCCTGAGGTGCTGGTCTCATGCGCTTCATTGTCACACCTTCATCCACGAAGACGCGGCTCACGTAGAGTTCTCCGTCTTCTGCCTTACGGTCGTTTTTGGCCTCCCAGTTGGCAATGGCCGAACGAAGGAGTTGCTCAACATTCTCCGAGGCTGCTTTCTTGGAGAATCTCAGTACGCCGAGTGCGCGATTAACTTCCATGCCGCGTATCATGTCGACGACATAGCGCATCTTGCGTGGCGATGAGGGACAGCCTCTCAGTTTAGCAAAATACTGCGTCTTTTTTGCTTCTTTTCTTTTTTCAGCAGTTAATCTTTTTCTTGCTCCCATTATCTTTAATTTTCAATTTTCTGGTTTTCGATTTCCCTGGGAATTACTTCTTATTGCCAGCATGGCCGCCGAAGCGTCGTGTCGGCGAGAACTCTCCGAGTTTGTGACCCACCATGTTCTCGGTAATGTAGACAGGGATGAACTTGTTTCCGTTATGAACAGCAACAGTGTGTCCCACGAAATCGGGGGAGATCATTGATGCCCTGGCCCAGGTTTTCACCACGCTCTTCTTGCCACTCTCGTTCATGGCGAGAATTTTCTTTTCGAGCGATACGTTAATGTATGGACCTTTTTTAAGTGAACGACTCATAATTTTCTCTTTCTTAACTTCGTGTTTTACTTCTTGTTTGCTCTTTCGATTATGTACTTGTTCGACTGCTTCTTAGGAGCGCGAGTCTTCAGGCCCTTTGCGTACAAGCCCTTGCGAGAGCGCGGGTGTCCACCGCTTTGACGGCCTTCACCACCACCCATTGGGTGATCGTGCGGGTTCATCACAACACCACGGTTGTGTGGACGGCGACCGAGCCAGCGCGAACGTCCGGCCTTACCCGACTGTTCCAGGGCATGGTCTGAATTACCTACGCTGCCCACCGTTGCCTTGCAGGCAGAGAGGATCTTGCGAGTCTCTCCCGATGGAAGTTTGATCACACAGTAACTGCCTTCACGCGAAGTCAACTGAGCAAAATTACCTGCCGAGCGGACCAACTTGGCACCCTGTCCGGGACGCATCTCGATGTTGTGGATAACAGTACCCACGGGGATGTTTGCCAGTGGAAGTGCATTTCCTACCTCAGGAACTGCCTCGGCACCCGACATCAGCGTGGCACCCACTTCCAGTCCGTTAGGAGCAATTATGTAACGTTTTTCACCATCAGCGTAGAAAAGCAATGCGATACGGGCCGAACGGTTCGGGTCGTACTCTATTGTCTTCACTACGGCTGGAACACCATCTTTCTCTCGTTTGAAGTCGATGATACGATACTTCTTCTTGTGACCGCCGCCCATGTAGCGTACTGTCATCTTACCGGTGTTGTTTCGACCGCCGGTAGAACGCTTACCGTAAACGAGAGACTTCTCTGGCACGGATGCAGTAATATCCTCGAACGTGCCAATAATCTTGTGTCTTTGACCCGGTGTAACGGGTTTTAATTTACGTACTGCCATTTTTTATTAGATATTGCTATAAAAATCAATCATATCGCCCTCCTTGAGAGTAACGATGGCTTTCTTGAACGCGTTCTTCTGACCGCGAAGCAGCCCTGCCTTGGTGTAGCGCTGCGAGCGCTTGCCGGCGTAGCGAACGGTGTTCACACTCTCTACCGAAACATTGTACAGTCCTTCCACTTCCCTGGCAATCTCCAGTTTGTTGGCTTCCGGCTTCACGATGAAGCCATACTTGGGCTGAGCCTTCTTTGTCACCTCCTCACCGCGGTGCTTTCCAGCCTTTGGCTTGTAAGTCTTGTCCGTAGAAGACTTTTCTGTAATGTTGGTCATCTTCTCTGAAATCAGAGGCTTTATTATAAATGCCATATCTGCTGTCTCCTTTATTTGTTAAACACACCGTCGATAGTCTCCAGGGCGCGCTCTGTCAGCACCAGCACGTCTGCATTCAGCACCTTATAGGTGTTGAGTGTAGCGGCGAGCATGACGTCTGCACGCTGCAGGTTGCGAGCCGACAAATATACGTTCTTGTCTACTTCCGGCAGGACCAGTAGTATTTTCTTGTCGTCCACCTTGAGGTTCTTCGCGATATTCACGAATTCCTTTGTCTTCGGTGCTTCGAAGTCGAAGTCCTCGACGACGATTATTGCATTGTCCTGTGCCTTGTATGTAAGGGCCGACTTGCGCGCAAGAGCCTTCACCTTCTTGTTCAGTTTGAAACTGTAGTCGCGGGGCTTGGGACCGAATACGCGGCCACCGCCACGCAGCAGTGGCGAGTTGATATCACCGTGGCGTGCACCGCCGCCGCCCTTCTGGCGACCCAGTTTGCGGGTTGAGCCGGCATGCTCGCTGCGCTCCTTTGACTTTGCTGTTCCCTGACGCTGATTGGCGAGATACTGCTTTACAGCGAGATAGATTACGTGGTCGTTAGGTTCAATTCCGAAGATTGATTCGTTTAACGTAACCTTTCTTCCAGTCTCCTGACCTTTGATATTCAATACGTTAATTTCCATGACTTACTTCTGAATTAAAACAGTTGAACCATTGCATCCAGCCACGCTACCCTTGACAAGGATAAGATTGTGCTCTGGAATAACCTTTAACACTCTGAGGTTCTGCGTTGTTACGCGGTCGCCACCCATCTGGCCGCCCATGCGCATTCCCTTGAACACTTTGGCGGGATACGAGCAGGCGCCGATTGAACCCGGTTTGCGGGCGCGGTCGTCCTGACCGTGAGTAGCCTGACCAACACCACCGAAACCGTGGCGCTTCATAACACCCTGGAAGCCCTTACCTTTAGACGTTCCTACCACGTCGACGAACTCTGCATCACTGAAGAGGTCGACTGTGATGGTGTCGCCGAGATTGTGTTCCTCATCGAACTTGAACTCGGCCAAATGAGCCTTTGGGGTTGTACCAGCCTTCTTGAAGACTCCCTGCATAGCCTTTGTGGTGTTCTTTTCCTTCTTCTCACCAAAGGCCAGTTGAAGGGCTGCGTAACCGTCCTTTTCCACTGTCTTCACCTGAGTGACAACACAAGGACCGGCTTCGATTACTGTGCACGGCACATTCTTGCCGTCGGCACTGAAAACGGATGTCATTCCGATTTTCTTTCCAATTAATCCTGGCATTTCAGTTAAAAATTTAAATAATTATGTGTATGTGTTTGTTTCTTTTCAAGTGCTACCACACAAAAACTCTCAGTCACAACCACACCTGAAAAGAAACTGACTTTTCTTCCTGCTTGAAGTTTAAGTCGCTCTCTGTCAGCGTATTGTTAGCCATCGAGCCAGCGCAATACTCACTTTAGCGGCTGCAAAGGTATTATTTTCTAATAACACGTGCAAATATTTCATACAACTTTTTGTACCGCAGAGCGCCAAAATAAAGTTTTTTAACTAAATTAACCATAATTAACGCACACTACCATCTGTAAAAACACTTGAGACGATGCCAAAAAAGTCTGCATTTTTCGCGTAAAACACCATGATTTTCGCAAAAAACGTTGAAAATTTCATCACTGCTGCTGTAATTTTCAAAAAAACCGTCTAAATTTTCGCCAGCGCTGTGTTTATTTTCGCCAGCGCTGTGTTTATTTTTGCCACAACAGCTGTAGTTTTTGCCAAAAACGCAAAAAAATTTGCCACTCGAGGTTGCATTTCCGTGCCCCGAGTGGCTTGTTTCTTGTTTTTCTGTCTCCGGTTTCCAGGGCCTTTTTCCGTCGCGGCCCCGAACTTTCCCGTTTATTCTATGTAGTCCATTTTCACCACTATCACTCTCAGTGTCTGGTCCTTCTTCTTGGTGGCGACCTTTGCGATGTGCCAGTCGGACGGGAAGAAAATCACGAAATTTCCGCCATCCACGCTGAAGAAGTTCGTTTTCGACTTTTCATAGTCGTAGCGCACCACGTCCTTTCGCTCGTCGTAGGGCTTGGAGACAGGACTCGACTCATGGTCGAGCAGAGCGAAGCCTTCCGTTCCGCTCACAACGAGTTGGAAGTCTATTTTACGCCTGTGGCTCTCCGTCTGGCGCTTCTCGAGAGGACCATTCTCCGAGTCCTCCACGCTGGCCACGAGCGTAGAGTTGGGGATTGCATGCTTTCCCTTCGGTATGGCATTGAGGTCGGTCGACTTCAGCCACTGGAACAGCGCATACCACTGATTTGGATTCTTGTGATACTGGCTGTAGAACTCCTGGAAGTTCACCGTCTTGTCGGGGTTAGCCCCTGTAAATCCATTGTCCCACGCGCGGCTTGCTGTCCACTGCTTAACCGTAGGCTCCTGTGCCGCCATGGTATTCCAGTAGCCGCATATCATCACCAGCAATCCGATCATCAAAATTTGTCTTACTCTCATATCGTTCAATTTATGTTTTTTCGTATTCAACTCTCACTGCTCACCCCTCACCTCTAACCTCTCGCTACTCACCTCTTATATAATTAATGTACGCAAGCGCAAAGTTACGAAAAAACGAGAGAAGAGCCAAAATAAAATTGAATTTTATTCTGGGCTCTTCCGAGTGCCAAGTAAGTTCGGCATAGCCAAAGTTACGAAAAAACGAGAGAAGAACCAAAATAAGTCTTTGTTTTTTCATGCCGAGACGGAGCAAATTCACCACAACAGTGTGGGAAAATTACAAAAATTTCGTAATTTTGCCACCGAAAAGGTCTTGACATGAGAAAACTGACAACACTTCTGGCCATCTGTTGCCTTGGCATTTCTGCCAACGCTACGGGCAACATCAGCGACTCCATGCTCATGCCGTCCTCCGAGCAACTCCTGGACAGCGGACGCTATTATTTCGAGCAGCGGCAGGCAGGCAAGGCCATGGAATGTTTCAAGACCGTCAGCAAGCGCCACCAGCACGACAGCGACGCGACAGGCATCAGACTGCGCATCAGGGCACTCAACAACTGTGCCTGCGTCTACAAGTACTTCCACAACGACCATCTTAAGGCCTACGACTATCTGACGCAGGCATACCGCCTTTGCGACAGTCTGCACTACGACGAATTCATGCCGGTGATAATGGTCAACATGGGCGATCTTATCAACGACAACAGCGGCAGTTCGCAGGCCATCACCCAACAGGCCCACGAGATATTCGACCAGTGCATGCAGCGCGCCGTTGACACCAAGAACTGGGAGTTGATGACCACCGCCTTCTTCAATCTCTCTAATCAGAACTACGACTTGCCGCTGGAAAAATACAAGATACTGTTCGACAAAGAAATCCCCGACAGCACGTCCGACTTGAAATACGCCCGACTGCAGTACACTGCCTTGAAGCACATACAACAGCAGCGTTATGCCGAGGCGCGCAACTGCTTCGAACAGCAACTGGCCGCCATCAGTGCCCGTTGGGAACCTGTTCGCGACTCCATTGCCACTTACGTCAACATTGCCTACACCTACCGCAAGGAAGACGACTACATTCACGAGATAGACTATCTGAATCGTGCCCTCGGTGTGGCCGACGACAGCAATGTAGAAGATCAGGCGGCATACGTCAGCCAACTGCTCAACTCTGCCAACGTCAGAATGCTCGCCGAGAGGCAGCGCCTGCAACAATATGTGCTGCTGGGTATCGGCGCCGTACTGCTCATAGTACTTGTCTTCTCCCTTCTCCTGCTTCACAAGAACCGCCAGTTGCACAACCGCAACAAGAGCCTTTACGAGAAAAACCAGCAACTACTCACGGTAGAACAGGAAGCAAAGGAGTTGCGCAAGGGCAACGAAGAGAAATACAGGCGCAGCAATCTCAGCGACGACCAGCGCACAACGCTCATCATACGCATTGAAGAGATCCTAAGTTCGCCGCAGGTTATCTGCGAGCAAGACTTCACTCTGGCGAAACTTGCTAAGTTGGTCGACAGCAACACAACCTATGTTTCCCAGGTTATCAACGAGAAATACAACACCAGTTTCAGCAATGTCCTCTCTGGCTCGCGCATTAAGGAAGCGTGCCGCCACATGAACGACAACACAGAGCGCTATAGCCAGATGACTATCGAGGCTATAGCCGCCGAGATAGGCTTTAAGTCGCGCACCGCCTTCATCAATGCTTTCAAGCGCGAAGTTGGCCTTACTCCTTCCGAATATATCCACATGGCACAGGCAGAAAAGAAGTCGTAAAAACCGCTGTTTTCTGCCTTTTTTGTTCATATTTGTAAATCTGCACAACGTTTCATTTACAAATTATGACCTTTTTTGTGCAAATCGTTACCTTTGCGCCTCAAATTTACAAAAACTGAAAGATAATCAACACTTTTTCTGAAAAATGATACAAAAAACGATGATTGCGCTGCTTGCCATGGCATCGCTGAGCGCAAATGCACAGAACATCTATCTCAAAGGTATTGGTCACAACAACCGTTATGACGACGGCGAACAAATGAAATCCAGTTATCTCGGCTGGAACACCGAACTTCAAAAATCCATTTTCATTGTCGATCAGGGCATATACGGCATGACGTGGAATGGTTCGACACTCACTACGCCAGCCAAGGATCCCGCAGTAAACGCGTCGGAGATAAAAGGAGACAACGAGAAAGAGTTGTGGGCCAACAATTTCAATCTCATGTACGGAAATTCCGGAGCCGTATACGTCAATGGCAAACTTGTCACCGTAATGTCGCGCGACGAGCAGTCAACTGTTGACGAGGAACTCTTTTCTGTCCGCAAGTGGGACGCCAAGAGCGGCAAACTGCTGTCTTCTGAGATTCGTCCGAAGAGCGACCGCCTGGAGTCTGCTGGCATGTCATATAATCCTGTTGACGGGAAAGTGTACGGTCTCTTCTATCTGACAGGCAACGACTTGCCTACAGAAATCACCAGTGACCCCGACTATTTCACCGACGAAGACGACGACATGACCGACGGCGACGCCGGCTATGCCATCTGCACCATCGACCTCAGCACAATGAAGATCACGCCCGTCACACCAGGACTCTACTACTACAACTTTGTTACCTTCGCCGTCAACAGCGAGGGCCGCGCCTTTGCCTTGACAAGCGGCGGCACCAACGGCTCTTTAGGCGACGACGGCAAGATGCGCGACATAAACAACAATCTTACCGGAGCCCAACTATACGAATTCGACCTTGCCACAGGACTTATGAAGACCAAGGCCGTACAGGCTACCGATTCAGAAACTGGCGAGACATATACCGACAACGTGCCTCTTGTTGGCGCCACGGGCTACTGCTCGCAGTATCGCCGCCAGGCTGCCTGCTTCGCCAAGTCTGACCCTAACAAGATGTACTGGGCTGGCTACTACAACAGCGGCAAGGGCATCAACGACTGGGGCTCCTGGGGTTCTCTGCCCGACAGCGAATGGCGCACAAACGGCAAGTACGACACTGCCCTTTACGAAATTGACATAACCACTGGTGAGGCCACGCGCCTTTCTACCATCGACAACCGCTGGACTTTCTCCGCTCTGTGGATTGACGGCGACGACTGCAGCGACGATGCTGACGTCGACCTGCTCAACCCCGACAACGACGAGCCTACAGAAGGCAACTACATCGCCATTCAGACTTCCGACAACGGCAGCATCTGGCAGCGTGTAGAGATTGGCAAGCAGTACAGTTTCTTCATCGAGGTTGCCAAGGACTGGGCTATCCATAGCGTGACATTCAACGGCGCCGAACTGACACTTGTCGACGGCAACACCGTAACCACGCCAGCCATAAGCACACAGTACAACCGCCTCATCGTAACCTTTGAGCAGCAGGCCACAGCCATCCAGGCTCCTGCACAAAGCCAGTCGCACATCAGGATTCTCAGCAGTGCCGAAGGCATACACATTGCCAACGCACAGCCCGGCGACCATGTTGCCGTATACAACATGGACGGCCGTCTTGTACGCTCACAGAAACTTACTGACACCAACGCCGACATTGCATTAAAGACTGGAAGCCTCTACATTATCAAGGTTGCCGACAAGGTACTGAAGGTAAGGCTGTAGATAACAAACGGTAGAAAATAAGCAATAGACTTTCAGCACGGAAGACTGACGCTTACACCTTATTAATATATATATAGGATGACACATATCACAAGAAAACAACTATTGACAAACATACTGGTAGTTATGACTGCGCTCTTCGGAGGCAGCATGGCTGCCAGCGCTGATACAGTAACCGAAGGTTTCGACACCTTCAAGGCTGGATGGAACTCCAGTTGGACGGCTTGGGAGATTACACTGCCCGAAGGCTGGAACTACAGCGGCACTGCCAACCACTTCAGTGCAGGAAGCACTTACAAGACTGCTGCCCCGTCTGTAGAAGTCAGCGATACCAATACCGACACTTACCTCGTAACGCCTGTGCTTGAAGGGGAGTTCAGTTTCTTCATCCGCAACTATACCAAGAACTATCAGGCCAGCATTACCGCCTATATGTGCACCTTTGAAGACGGCAACCTGTCGTTAGGCGCTCAGATAGGCAGCAAGATGCTCGCCAAGACTTCGTCGGGCACTCCTGTGTGGGAGCAGGTAGCCTTCACGGCATCGGCGCCCACTCGCGTCGCCTTGCTTATATCGCGAGCCTACTTCGACGACTTCACCTATACGCCATACGTACAGTCTGCTGGCGCCTCGCTTCTTGTCACAGGACAACCTTCGGGCAGCACCTACGACTTCGGCGCCGTGCGCGACGGAGCGGCACATGCCTTTACGCTCAACAACAACGGACAGGCCGCTTTGACCATCACCGGTTTGGCTGTGACCGGAGGCTATACCATCACGGCAGGCAGCGACCTGACGACGATAGCCGCAGGAGAGTCTGCCGAGGTAACTGTCAGCACGCCTGCTGCAGATGCCACGGGAGCACTGACCATCGAGTCGAGCGATGCCAACAGCCCGTATGTCGTCAATCTGACAAGCACCTATAAGGCTCCTGCTCCCATCATGGCCATAGCCCCTGCCGTGGTAAACTTCGGCAAAGTGACAGCCAATGCCACGCAGGACATCACGGTGAGCAATAGCGGTGATGCCGAACTGACGGCAGCCATCGCTTCCGACAACGCAGATTTCACAGTGTCCGCCACGGAGGTCACTGTTGCTGCCGGTGCCGAGACAACGTTCACCATTACCTATTTATATAATGCAGAGGCTTACGGCTCTCACACAGCCACCGTCACCGTGACACCCGATGCTGGCGATGCAGCAACAGTGGCGGTGTCGGCAATGGTGGCCGATCCCAATGTCTGGACAGAAGATTTCTCTGCCGACACTCTTCCCGAGGGATGGAACGCCGGTAATTGCTGGACTGTCAGCGACGGCGTGGCTCACGGGCAGTATGTACACAATGCCAACAACTATCTTACCACACCTGCCCTACTTGTCAGCGGCACTGCCGACCAACTGACCTTCCAGGCCCGCGCTACCGGCATCTATCCCGACATCGTTATTCAGAAATCGCTGAACGGCGGCGAATGGACAGAATTCAAGAAGATTAAGAGCGACGACCTGCCCGAGTCTTGGACCACCTTTACCATTGACGGCCTTGATGCCGGCTCTTATCAGTTCCGCTTCCTCAGCGACAGTTACGACCTCGACAATTTCGAGGGCTTCAAACTCGATGCCGACGCACCAAAACTGACTGTTGCTCCTGCCGCCGATGCCGACTTCGGCAAGGTCAGCGCACAGCCCGATGCCTTGACCTACAGCATCAGCAACACGGGTACCGGCACGCTTACAGGCACTGTCACCTCGTCCGACGCTACCCTGTTCACCGTTTCTGCAAGCGAATTCTCTCTCGCTGCAGGCGAGAGCACCACATTCGACGTGGCTCTCGTTTTCGACGAAAACTACGGAGCCAAGACTGCCGTCATCACCGTCCACCCCGACAACGAAGGGCTGACAGACGTCGTCATCAATGCCACAGCAGTCACGCTTGACCCCAACGTGTGGGTGGCCGACTTCGACGAAGGCGCCATTCCCGACGGATGGACAAATAGCGGATGGACAGTTGGCACACTGACCGACATTGACAACGACACGCCAATGGCACTGGCTCCTCAGAGCACCACGGCAGCCTCGCTCATCACTCCGCGCCTTCAGGCCAAGGCTGGCGACGAACTGACGTGGGACGCATACCTGCGCTGGAGCGACGAAGCCCTTCTGGTGGAATACACCAGCGACGAGCAGACATGGACAACGCTCTACAACTACCGTGCCGACGACGATGGCCAGGGCGACAAGTATCACAAGCCGATGGCGTTCAATGCTCCTGCCGACGGAACCTACCGTCTGCGCTTCACGTCGAAGATGCAGAATGGTGTAGATAATTTCCGCGGCTTCACCCTTGCTCCGTCAGAGGATATTAAAGAGACATGGCATGTCAGTTACAACTTCATCTATGGCAGTGGAGACGAGGCACAGGAGGAAAGCGACACAGAAACAATGGAGGTCACTTTCAATGGCAACAACGTCACATTCAATTTCCCAAATCCTATCAATGGCAACGCTCCGCTGAGAGGCTCCATGGACAGCAATGGCAACTATGTCTTCCCCAACGGGCAGTACATTGGTGAGTATGGCACTGAGAGCGCCTACTACTGCGGCAGCGACGGCAGTTCGCTTACCGACATCACGTTCTTTTACAATGAAGAGCGACAGCAGTTCCTCTGCACTGCGCCTATCCTTATCAACTCTTCGCAGACAGCCATAAGTTACTGGGGCTATTTCTCATTCGTAATCGTAAGCAAGGAAGAAATTCCAGCCGCCATCACGGCTCTCCGTCCACGCACCACTGCCGACAACGGCGCAGCCTACAGCATGCAGGGTACACCCGTACGTGCCGGCTACAAAGGAGTTGTCGTCAAGAACGGCAGAAAAATCCTTGTGAAATAGCGGTTCACCACCTTTCCACTTCTTTAATTTTGTAAGAAAAAAAATAAACACAATAAAAACAAAGAGAATGAAACATTTTTATTTAAAAACAAGAAATGTAGCGACAACGCTACTGCTCCTCGCCCTGTTTGTGGTGGGAGTGAGCCCGGCAACGGCGCAGAAGTCACTGCCGTATAGTTACGGATTCGAGAACAACAACCTCGCAGCAGAGGGATGGACAACGGCCAGCACGCACAGCAGTACAGGTATCAGTAACACTGCCAAGAACACTGGTTCTTATAGTTTCCGTTTCTACTTCAACAGTAACCCACCTCAATACCTCATTTCACCAGAGTTGAGTGTTCCAGCCAACGCCACAAACGTCAAAGTGTCATTCTATTATCAGGCACATAGCAGTTCATATCCAGAGTCTTTCAAGGTAGGCTACTCCACGACTGACAACAATACAGAATCGTTCACTTGGAGTGCCGAGGTGACAAACATTACCAACACCACATTCACAACTTATCCTACAGCCACCTTCCCTGCTAATACAAAGTATATCGCTATCGCTTATACGGCCAGTGACAAATACTATTTATTTATCGACGATATTGATATCACATGTGACATTACAGGCCCCGCTCTCAACGTTTACGATGGAGAGAGTGGAATTTCTTCTGGCCATAACTACGATTTCGGTCTGGCAACTGCTGGCACGACAAAGACATTTACACTGAGCAATCCAGGAACAGAGGCGGCTCCTATTACAGTTACTCATACTGGAAGTTTCGGAGTTAGCCCAACGAGTGCATCTATTCCAGCAGGCGAGAGCATAACGCTTACCGTTACCATGCCCAATGCCACAGGTAACGACGAGATCACCATCTCTTCTTCCAGCGACGCTATTGATGATTTCACCATCAACGTCAGCGGAACTGTTCGCGATGCAAATAAATTCTTTGAAACATTTGCTGATGGTACACTTCCAAGCGAATGGAATTCTGCGGGAGGATGGACATTCTCTTCAGATGAAGGTGGATATGCCAGTCAGAAAACTTACGCAACTTATCGCTTGATGACACCATTACTTGTGTTTGACGGTACAGAAAACCTCTATTTTGAGGCAGCATTTTACTCAAATGCATCATATGTTCAGTTTACTGTTCAGTATTCTGCAGATGGGACGAACTGGACGGATGCAACATTGTCTTCAAATACTTTTAATTCTACTTGGACAGGATATACCGCAAGTGGTATCCCCGCTGGTAAGTATTATATCGGATTCAACTGTCGCTATGCATACCTCCGTAATATCTACGGCGGAGAACTCCCCAACGAGCCGAAGATGGTAGTCACTCAGCCTGCTTCGCTTGACTATGGTGTAATCACTGAGGCAACACAGAAGACTTTCACCATTGCCAATACTGGTCGTGCCACATTAGAGAATATCAGCGTGACTTCTTCTAACAACGCTGTCTTCACAATTACCAATGCCCCTGCATCGTTGGTAGCAGGAGACAGCCAGGAAGTGACTATCACTATGGCAGCATCTACAACAGGCGTATCGTCTGCTGAAATCGCTATCAATGCCACTGGTATGGAGGAAGTGAAGTTCACTGTTTCTGGCGTAGTACTGCCAGATGGCCTATTCAAAGAAGAATTCACTGATGGCCTGCCTGCAAATTGGACAAACACTTCTTGGACTTTTGCTGATGGTATAGCAACGGGTAAGAGTTCCTCTGCTTATCTGACTACTCCAAAACTCATTTTCACTGAAGGCGACTTACTTGTTCTCAAGGCAAGGCGTTATGACAACTACACATCCGATTATCTTACAGTAGAGGGGTCAAACGACAATGGTTCTACATGGAAAGCATACAGCAAGAAACTGCAGCATACCGACGGCTTGACATATCCTGATTTCGGAACAATCGTTCTAAGTGATATCCCCACAACAGTTAATAAAATACGCTTTGTCGGTTATTATGCAGAGATTGACGAGATTGCTGGTCTGACCTATGCTCCAGTTCTCACAGTAACCACTGGTGACCCTGCAGAAACAGTTTCTACTCCTGCCGACTATGACTTCGGCGAGTGCACTGCAAATGCCTCCGTGACCTACAACTTCGCAAATACAGGTGCTGGCACTATCAGTATTACCACTGTGGAAATCACTGGCACTGGTGCGGCATCTTATTCTACTAACTGGACGACAAGCGTTGCTGCTCCGTTCGACTTGACCATCACTCGTACATACGATGCTAACAATGCTCCGACAGCACAGGATGCTGTTGTCACCGTGACGACCACAGAAGGAACGTTCGTCATCAACGTAACTGGTACTGACAGGGCCGCCAATGCTCCAGAACTGCTGGTTTCTACCAACGAAATAAACTTCGGCAAGGTGACGGCTGACGCTGTTGAGACTGTGACAGTGACCAACAATGGTACTGGCTCTATGACCGTGAACATCGTTTCCGACAGCGAGGACTTCTTAGTATCTGCCGCACAGTTGACTGAGATTGGTGCCGGCGAGTCAAAGAACTTCACCGTGACCTTCAAGTATGGTACTCCTTATGGTGTAAAGAATGCTAATATCACCGTAACCCCGACCTACGATGCTTCAGCTGCTCAGACCATCACCGCTACAGTTAAGGCCAAAGATCCTGCAACGTGGAGTGAGGACTTTGCAGCTAATGAGCTGCCCACAGGCTGGGATGCCGGTGCGAACTGGACCATTGCCGACGGTGTGGCAAAGGGCACTTATGCCTATGGCACGACCAATTATCTGACAACTCCAACATTGGCTGTAAGTGGAACGACTGATGAACTGACATTTGACTATGCCGCCACAGGAAATTATGTCGACATTAAAATCCAGATGTCTAAGGATGGTGGTGATTGGACTGATTGTACCCCGACTCCCGCTATTAGTTCGTTGAACACTGGTGCTACAGGATCTGCAACTATCACAGGTCTTGAGGCTGGCAACTACCAGTTCCGTTTCAAAAACGAAGCCTATAACCTTGACAACTTCGAAGGTTTTGTTCTTAATCTGCCTGAACACATGGCCACTATTACGGCTTACACCATTCCAGAGTCGTTTTCTTGGACTGTAACGATGAAGGAAGGACAGAGTTTCGATGCTACCGTAACCGTGAAGGAGCAGCGTGGCGTTGCAGAAGCACTGACAGCAAAACTGTACATGGGCGATGCTGTTATAGGTACAGCTACTGGTAATGTTGCTGCCAAGGGTACTGAGACACTGACCATCACCGCCACACCGACCTCAGCCGCAACAGATGGTGCACAGATGCACATAGAGGTAGAGTGGGCTGGCACAACGATGACCACAGAGAATGTAACACGCTATGTGTCTGCCATCACCTACCTGACACTTGACGAGACTTCTTCTGATGCTATTGTTTATGGCACTTATGACCACGTAACACTGAAACGCAAGTTCAATGCTGGCTGGAACACCGTATGTCTGCCATTCACTATCAGTGACGTAGAGACATTCTTCGGCACAGGTGCAAAGGCTTACAACTTCAGCAGTTATAACACCACAACTGGCGAACTTAGTTTCACTAACGTAACCACACTTGACGCCAGTTATCCGTACATTGTCTATGTTCCTGCTGCAATAACAGATGATATAGAACTGACGGATATTACTATTGCTTCTGGTGATGCAACTGCTTTCTATCGCTACCAGAGCACCGCTTACTTCCGTGGCACCTACGCTCCTGTAGCCTCTGGCGCCTGGACAAAGAGTACTGATTCGGACATCGTCTACGGCGTAACCTCTGTTGGTAGAATTCAGAGGGCTGGCGAAAATGCAAGCATAAAGGGCTTCCGTGCTTACTTCGACCTGCCTGAAAGTGCCAGTGCTCCAATTCTCAGCATCGATGGCGTCAGCACGGGCATCAATATGATTAGTGGTGAAGGCTTCACTGCCGACGATTCTGCAGTCTATAACCTGAATGGCCAGAGGGTGCAGAAAGCCCACAAGGGTCTGCACATCATCAACGGCCGCAAGGTAGTGGTTAAGTAAATAGTGTTGTCTAAAACAAAAAATAAAGATTGTTGTATGAAGAAAAAACAATATATTGCTCCAACATTGTTGGAATTTAAGATTGCACCGCGGAACATATTGACAGGGTCGCTGCTGGATGCTGTTTCTGACCCACAGGCAATAATTCCTTCCGACGAACTGTTCGAAGAAGAGTTTAGTGCTCCATCCTTGGATGTGGATGAATTCGACTTACTTAACCCATGACAAAAAGAGGTTGCCTGCAGAAAATGCAGGCAACTTTTTTTCCCCACCACTCTTTTGGCTCTT
>FLNZ01004404.1_pt1 | contig 73551 bp, 47 predicted proteins | sample 1140391 | NCBI WGS metagenome assembly FLNZ01 (sample SAMEA3878171, study PRJEB12797) | bioreactor metagenome | biome: Moose rumen | place: Sweden | collected 2011-10 | reverse complement strand
TATAAGGACTACAACTGGATGATGTCGTTCACCGAGCAGCTGCTAGAGAAGATTTGCATCGCCGTGAACGGCACCACCGAGAGCGTCATCGACGGCAAGACCATCAGCTTCAAGGCTCCCTACCGCCGCCTCCCCATCCTCGACGCCATCAAGGAGAAGACCGGCTACGACTTGAGCGGCATGGACGAGGCACAGATTCGCGAGGTGGCTCAGAAGCTCAACATCGAGGTTGACGAGACAATGGGCAAGGGCAAACTCATCGACGAAATCTTCGGTGAGACCTGCGAGGGCACATTCATACAGCCCACCTTCATCATCGACTACCCCGTGGAGATGTCGCCACTCACCAAGATGCACCGCAGCAAGCCAGGACTCACCGAGCGCTTCGAGCTGATGGTAAACGGCAAGGAGGTCGCCAACGCCTACAGCGAGCTTAACGACCCCCTCGACCAGGAGGAGCGCTTCAAGGAGCAGATGCGACTCGCCGACAAGGGCGACGACGAGGCAATGGTTATCGATCAAGACTTCCTGCGCGCACTGCAATATGGCATGCCACCAACGAGCGGAATAGGAATAGGCATCGACCGCCTCACCATGCTCATGACTGGCAACAGCTACATCCAGGATGTGATGCTCTTCCCGCAGATGCGCCCCGAGAAGGTGCAGCACCGCGACAAGGAGGAGGCCTACACCGCGCTGGGCATCCCCGCCGAGTGGGTAGCGCCTATCCAAAAGGCTGGCTTCCTGACTGTCGAAGCCCTCGGCGCACTAGAGAAACCCGGCAAACTCTTCCAAGACCTGCTCGACATCAACAAGAAATACAAACTCGGCTACAAGACCCCCATGCCCGACGACATCAAGCAATGGGTGGAAGCAGCAAAGAATAATGCATAATTTTAATAATGCGCAAGGTATTTAATAAGAATAGCGGTTTTTATATTCTCGCGGCGGTGTTGATTATAGCGATGCTCTTTACTGTGAGCATCATAATAACCCACACCAAGTTTGGCTCGTTCTCCGAACAACCTATCATCAAGCTATTCTTCAACCACCTTGCCGACGCTATTCTGCTGCTCGCACCGTGCTGGGTGATTAAGCGGAGACGAACCTACACCTTTATTATATTATGGCTGGTGGCGATATGGAGTTTCGCGCAGCTGCTCTACTATCCCACCTATCGCGACGTGATGCCCTTCTCGTCGTTCCTGCTCTTCAAGAACGTGTCGGGAACGCTTATCAAGAGCACAATTGGGGCTATCTCTAAGAAATCGCTCATGGTGCTGCTCATGCCGCTGGTGCTGCACGCCTACCACTGGTGGCTGAAACACCACACCAGCAAAGCATCACAACCAGCGAGCACAGTGAGTGACACAACCAGCGAGCGCAGCGAGCGACAAAACCAACGAGCGCAGCGAGCGACAAAAACCGCTAAGCGCCACTGGTGGCTGTTTGCTGCAACCATAGCAGCCTTTGTGGTGCTGCGCCTGATTATCACCACCTGCATCTATTTTACTTATCGTCAGAACTACGACAGCCTGCGCGACACATTCACCACTCGCTACTCAATGTTAGGTGGACGCCACCTTAATTATATCATGCACAATGGCGTGATGAGCTATGCCATCTTCTCGCTAATAAAAAGCATCGACACCGGCGTGAGCGACGACGAGAAGCAACTTGCCGAGAATTTCATCAAAACCAACTGCCCAACCTACACCGACAACAGCTACAAGACCTCGATAGAGCGCCCCAACCTCATCTTCATAATGGTGGAGTCGCTCAACGCATGGGCGGTGAACCTCGACATCGACGGCAAGCCCGTGACCCCAACCCTCAACAGTCTCGCTGCCGATAGCGCCAACATCGTATGCCTGAACGTCATCGCGCAGGTCAAGAACGGCCATTCCAGCGATGGCAAGTTCATGTACCAGACGGGGCTCTTGCCCATGATCGACTGCTCGGTGGCGATGGAATACAGCAACCGCACCTTCCCGTCGCTCGTCAAAGCGCTCAAGCAGCGAGGATATAAGGCAGTGGAGATTTGCGGCGACGAGTCTAGCCTGTGGAATGTGGAGAACATGTCGGCAGCCTACGGCTTTGATGAGCTATATCACCATCCCGAATTGGAAGAAGAGCTTGAAGCCGCCAACTACAATCTTGATAAGGTGGTGATGGAATTTGCCGAAAAATATGTGTCCACCATCGGCGGGAACTTTATGGTGCAAATCTTCACTGGCCTGATGCACAGCCCCTACAACTACGACTTCGAGCCTGCCACATGGATTTCGGCGAGCAAGAAATACACCCAGAATGTGCGCAACTATCTAGAGAAGACTCACTACTTCGACATGAAACTTGGCATCTTCCTTGAGAGCCTTAAGCAGTCGGGGCTCTACGACAACAGCGTGATAGTCATCGCCAGCGACCATAACGAGCTGGTGGATGACGAGCCAAACGGACGCCCGTCGATAAGTGAGAACGGCAACGAATGTGTGTTTATCGTCATTAATGGCGGGCAAGGCAAACTCATAAATGGCCCCATAGGGCAAATCGACATCTACCCCACTCTGCTCGACGTGATGGGGCTTAACGACTATAAGTGGAAAGGGCTGGGACACAGCTTGCTGCGCTACGACGTGCGTTCTGTTGCCGAATCTACCGAAGACACCCACGGCACCTCACCACTGCTCAAATCACAGCAACAGGCTTGGACAGTGAGCAACATCTTGATTAGAGCCAATTGGTTTAAATAGGAGTGACTAGGAGTGACTAGGAGTGACTAGGAGTAGCTAGGAGTAGCTAGGAATGACTAGGAATGACTAGGAATGGATAGGTTTTATAGACACCTTAATACTTAATACTTAATACTTAATACTTAATACTTAATACTTAATACTTAACACTTAACACTTAACACTTATTCCATATTAATCTTCGCAACGACTTCTCTGTCGGCAGGGAGCCAATCTACTGTGTCGAGTTGGTCGATGGTGAGCCAGCGGGCGGCCTCGTGTTCCTTTAGAGTGAGCGTGCCGCTCTCCACACGGCACCAGTAGCAGTGCATCGTAAGGTGGAAATCGGGATAGTCCCATTCCACAGTACACAGGAAATCATCCACAGCAATCTCTGCCGCCAGTTCCTCGCTGATTTCACGTTTCAGAGCCTGCTCGGGCGTCTCGCCCGCCTCCATCTTGCCACCAGGAAACTCCCAGCCATCCTTCATGGCTCCATAGCCACGCTGTGTGGCAAAAATGCGCCCCTCAGCATCACGGATGATTGCCGCCACTACCTCTATGCGTTTGCGTATCGTCATCGTTAATCAAAAAGTGATAATTGTCCAACCAAATTGAAACTCTTGCGGTGGTAGGGGCTGATGCCGTGAGCGACAATTGCGGCACGGTGGTCTTTGGTGGGATAGCCCTTGTTTCTCGCCCAGTTGTAGTGAGGGAACTCCTCGGCAATCTTGCGCATATACTCGTCACGGTGAGTCTTGGCGAGAACACTGGCGGCTGCGATGCTCATCATCTTGCCGTCGCCCTTTATCACGGTGGTGAAGGGTATGTCGCCATATGGATAAAAACGGTTGCCATCAACGAGGATGTGCTCGGGACGCATGGAGAGCTGGTCGAGAGCACGGTGCATAGCGGTTATCGACGCCTTAAGGATGTTGATGCGGTCAATCTCCTCGGGCGACACCATCGCCACCGCCCACGCCAGAGCCTCACGCTCGATAATGGGGCGCAGCAAGTCGCGCTGGTGCTCGCTAAGCTGCTTGCTGTCGTTGAGCAATTCGTTCTCAAAATCGGGCGGCAATATCACCGCAGCCGCCGTGACAGGTCCCGCCAGGCAGCCACGCCCAGCCTCGTCACATCCCGCCTCAATGCGGCCCTGCTCTAAGTATTTTTGTAGCATCGTGAATAGTCAGTTTTTAGCTCTGAGTATTTTTTTTTGCAAAGGTACATAAAAAATTCGTGATTTTTTATGTACCTTTGTGCGGTGATTGATAATAGACACCGAAACAAAGACTTAGATTATTAACTTTTTAATTTTTATAGACATGAAGAAATTAGCATTACTGGCAGCAATGATTTTCGCATTTGCTGTGGGAGCTAACGCAATGACTCCCAAAGACGACCTCGACCAACTCTCTAAGGAGACAAAGGCTAAGACCGAGGCTATGAAGAAGTATAACGACGCCCTCAAAGACGAGGTGAAAGCCAAGAAGGACGTTGAGAAAGCTCAGAAAAAGATTACCGACGCCGAGAAAAACCTCGAGAAGGCACAAAACAAGGTGAAAGATGCCGAGAACAAGGTAAAAGACGCCCAAAAGAAGACCGAGAACGCACGCAACGACTACAACAAGGCTGTTGAAAAAGCCAATAAGGCACAGCAGAAGACTTTGGAAGCCAAACGTGTCCTCGACCAGATGGATGGCATCATCGTCAACGACGGATACAACCATTAATCATTTCGCACTGGTTAGCGGTAAAAACAGTAATGCGGTGCGTGGCACAAATAGCCACGCACCGCATTGATTGTTCGAACACATTGTGTGGTGAAGATGAGTGGTTATCTCTTCTTCTCCGACGGGTTTTTCATGGCTTCAAAGATTTTGGTCTCTAGTTCTTCGGCGAGTTCGGGGTTGTCCTCAATCATCTGCTTGGCATTGTCACGACCCTGGAACTTGGTGCCTTCATACGACAGCCAGGCGCCACTCTTGTTGATGATGCCAAACTGGATGCCGAGGTCAAGAATCTCGCCAGTGCGTGAGATGCCCTTGCCAAAGAGAATCTCAAACTCTGCCTTACGGAATGGCGGTGCCACCTTGTTCTTAACAACCTTTACTCGGGTGAGGTTTCCAATCACCTGCTCACCGTCTTTGAGTTGCCCAATGCGACGGATGTCGATGCGCACCGAGGCATAGAACTTGAGGGCGTTGCCACCAGTGGTGGTCTCAGGATTGCCAAACATCACGCCGAGCTTCTCGCGAAGCTGGTTGATGAAGATGCAGGTGGTGTTGGTCTTAGAGATGGTGGCGGTGAGTTTGCGCAGCGCCTGCGACATGAGTCGTGCCTGCAGACCCATCTTGCTCTCGCCCATCTCACCCTCGATTTCGGCCTTGGGAGTGAGGGCTGCCACCGAGTCGATGACCACGATGTCAACAGCCGAGGAGCGGATGAGCTGGTCGGCAATCTCGAGAGCCTGCTCACCGTTGTCGGGCTGTGCTATCCACAGGTTGTTGACATCAACGCCCAGCGATTCGGCATAGAAGCGGTCGAAAGCGTGCTCGGCGTCGATAATTGCGGCAATGCCTCCTGCCTTCTGAGCCTCAGCAATGGCATGGATGGCAAGTGTGGTCTTACCGCTGGATTCAGGTCCGTAAATCTCGATGATGCGTCCACGTGGATAACCTCCCACGCCCAGGGCGTAGTCAAGGCCAATAGAGCCAGTGGGAATCACTTCCACGTTCTCGATGTTATCATCGCCGAGTTTCATAATTGAGCCACGGCCGTAGGTCTTGTCAATCTTGTCCATCGCCACTTGCAGGGCTTTGAGCTTCTCGGGCGAGGGAGCGACGCGCTGGGGCTGCTCCACAATCCCTTCGTTGTTTAAAATTTCTTCATTCATAGCTATATCAGTTATTTATTACTTTAATATTTTCTTCACTAATCTCTATATAGGTGCGAAGCGTCAACTAATCAGCAAAAAGCGCTAAAATCTGATTGGCGCTGTCTTTGGTGTTCACCTTGTTGATGATGTGGGTGATGGTGCCTTGCTCGTCGGCAATGAAGGTGGTGCGCACAGTGCCCATATAGGTGCGGCCCGCCATCTTCTTCTCTTGCCACACGCCAAAAGCCTGGTTCAGCGTCAACTCCACATCGGCGATAAGCGGGAAGGGAAGATTGTGCTTGGCGGCAAACTTCTCGTGTGAAGCCGCACTGTCTTTGCTCACTCCCACAATGGCAAATCCCGCTTTGAGCAGCTTGCCGTAGCCTTCGCTCAGGCTGCACGCCTCGGCGGTGCAACCAGGGGTGTTATCTTTGGGATAGAAATATATCACCAGTTTCTTGCCAGCGAAGTCGCTCGCCTTAATCACGTTGCCTTGAGCGTCGGTGCCCAGAATCTCGGGTATTTTGTCTCCAATTTTCATAATGTAAGTTTAATTTGATGTTGCAAAGTTAATATGCCACATGAGCAAAAACATTGCCCATAGACGCAAAATTATACTAATTATTGGTTTTGTTCTTTTTTATCGTAGTTGTCGAGTGCCTTTTTCATCTCGTCAACGATTTGCGCTTTCAGTTCTGGCGGCTCGAGCACCTCGATGCTGCTGCCATGCGAGAGAAGGCGCTCACGCAGGTCATAGGTGTTGCGCATCTTGTACCGGAAAATCGAGTAATTGTCGTGCAGCTCCTCCTGCTGCGAAGGGTGCAAAGGCAATGCCCTGAGATATTTGGCCTGCGTGGGCTCAGCCTTGATAGCGATGCGCTTGGGCTCAGCCTGATTGGTGGTGATGCCATAGCAGTCGGCAAAAAAGTCCTCTGGAACGAAGTCTTCGGGCATCTCAAAAGCGATATCGGTGATGTTTACATTCGACATACGGTCGAGCGAGTAGGTCTTGATTTTCTTGTCGGCGATATTGTAACCTATCACATACCAAAGCTGGTTGAAAATCTTGACGAAATAAGGCTCTATGACAATGCCATTCTGCTGGTTAGCACGTTTGTAGCTCTTGTAGCTGAACTTAATGCGCATGTTATGACGCATGGCATCAATAATAATGGGCAGGAACTCGCGAGCCGACGGCACATTCTCTAGAATGATGCGCGACGACAAGTCGGCCGAGCTGCTCACCGTGCCGCTAATCGACATGGAGTCGAGCAGCCACTGCTGACGCTTGCTGCCACTCTCGGTGCCGTCGTGGGCGATAAAGTATTCGTAGGTCGATTTATTGAACTCTATGTCTATGCCCAGCGTGTCGGCAATGCCGGTGCGGTAGTTGTAGAACGAGCGCCGCGGCAATGGGTTGCCGTCGCCGAACGTGCTCTGCTTCCACAGCTCATTGAGCATTTCAAGCGAAATAGCCCCATGCCGCTCAATGGTATCGACTATCCATATATATTTAGCAATTAGGTTTTTAGCCATTTGTTAGTTATCAGTTTTCAGTTACTAGTTCTCTGTTTTCTATTTTCTGTTTTCAGTCCTGTATGTTGCGTTGTCAACGCAACACACTCTCAACTTATTGAGCCCTCTTCTTGAAAATCACCAGCCCCAGCATAGTGAGGGCGGCGTTGAGCAGCAGCAGCTCGAAACCAATGGTGTAGTCAAACTGTTGCTTGAGCCACCACTGGATTACCCAGCTCAGGACAGGCGCGGCGATGCACACGATGGGCACCATCTTGTCCTTGACACCAGCCTTGCACATCATGCCGTAGGCAAAGAGACCGAGGATGGGACCGTAGGTGTAGCTGGCGATGGAATAGACGGCACTGATGGCGTCGCTGTTGCTGAGGAAGTAGAACACGATAATCACAATGCCCATGCCCACTGCCATAGCCACATGGACTAACTTGCGGGTCGAGGCAAGCTTTTTCTCGTCTTGCTTCTTGTCGGCACCGAGAATATCTACTGTGAACGAGGTGGTAAGAGAGGTGAGGGCAGAGCCGGCTGCCGAGTAAGCGGCGGCGATAAGCCCAATGATAAAGAAGATGCCAGCTATCACAGGTATGCCATCGCTCCAGATCACTGAGCCAAAGAGCTCGTCACTCTTCTCGGGCATCGCCATGCCTTTAGACTTGGCATACATCGAGAGAAGAGTACCCAAAATCAGGAACAGCCCAATCACAAAGATTTGCGTTATGCCACTCACTATCATACCCTTCTGCGACTCTTTGGCGTTGGGACTGGCGAGCGTGCGCTGCATCATGTCCTGGTCGAGACCGGTCATGGCGATTGCCATGAAGATGCCGCCTATAAATTGCTTCCAGAAGTAGGTGCCTTCTTTGGGGTTGTCGAAGAAGAAGATGCGCGAACTCTCATCGCTAGACACCGCTTTGCACATCTCTCCGAAGTCATACCCTAAGCCCTTGGCGATAAAATAGATGCAGAGCACCACGCTGGCGATGAGGCAGAAACTCTTGAGGGTGTCGGTCCATATCACCGTCTTCACACCGCCTTGCAGGGTATAGAGGAAGATGAGGGCGGTAGTGACGATAACGTTCAACACAAATGGTATGCCCAATGCGTCAAAGACCAGCAGCTGCAGCGTCACGCACACCACATAGAACCTGACGGCGGCTCCCAGCATCTTGCTGATGAAGAAGAACCAGGCTCCCGTCTTGTGGGTGTCGCTGCCGAAGCGCTCCTCTAGGTAGCCGTAAATCGACACCAAGTGGCGTTTATAGAACAAAGGTATTAGCACGTAGGCAATCACAAAGTAGCCCACGAGGAAGCCAAGCACCATCTGCAGGTAGCTGTAACCTTTGGCGAGCACCATGCCCGGCACCGAGATGAATGTCACGCCCGAGATGGGCGCGCCTATCATGGCGATTGCCACGATGAACCACGGTGCTTTGTTGCCGCCAGTGAGAGCGTCCTTGCTGTCGCTCTTGCGAGTGGCAAACCATGAAATCAAAAACAGCAGAATGAAATAGCCAACTATTGTGGCGATAATAATCCAAGGAGTAGTCATTGTTCGTTTATCGTTATTCGTTTATCGGGGATCGGAGTTCTCTTCCCTCTCCACTATTGCCTTGTTTGCTTGTTCCTTGTCAGCTTGTTAGCTAAACTCTCCACTCACTCCGGATAAAGCAGATAGGGGCGGCGTTGCTCTTTGAAGCGCTTCACATCGTCCTGCCAGCGGGCGCGGATTTCGGCGGCAGTCTTGCCTTGCTGAATCATCTCGCGGATATAGGTCTGGCCAGCCAACTTATCGAAGAACGGCGTGAAGAACTTGTCACCGATTTTCAAGTTGTTATAGGCATCAATCACATATTCGAGGTTCATGCCCTGGGCTATCACATCCTCGGCATCGAGGTTGTGCAGGTCCACGCCGTGGCACAGTTTGTCCATCTGCGGTGGTGTCTTGGCACCGGGGCGGCTCTCAGGGGTGAACGAGAAGCCATAACCCTTCATGTCGGGGTGACCATATACTTGGAAGGGCCAGTCGGTGCCGCGACCCAGGCTCACGGGCGTGCCCTCAAAGTAGCAAGTCGAAGGATAGAGGTATATCGAAAGCATATTGGGCAAGTTGGGCGATGGCGCGATAGGCAGCTTATAGCGTGTTTGGTGCGTGTAGTTCTTGCACGGAATCACAGTGAGGTTAATCTTCTTGCCGTCTTTGAGCCAGCCCTCGCCGTTAGTCATGAGCGCTATCTCGCCCATTGTCATGCCGTGAACGGTAGTGATGGGCAACCACCCTACTCCGCTCTTGAGGTTCATGTCGAGGATGGGACCATCAACTGTCATGCCGTTGGGGTTCGGGCGGTCAAAGACGATGAACTCCTTGTCGTAGGCAGCGGCGGCATCCATCATGTTTACCATAGTGACATAATAGGTGTAGAATCGCAAACCCACGTCTTGGATATCGGTGACAATAACGTCGAAGCGGTCCATAGTCTCCTTGCTCGGCATGCGGCTCTTGCCCTCGTAGAGCGAGGCGATGGGTATGCCCGTCTTCTCATCGATGCTGCTTTTCACATGTTCTCCGGCGTCGGCATTGCCACGGAAGCCGTGCTCGGGCGAGAAGATTGTAGTGACGTTCAGCCCCATCTCAAGCATCAGGTCGAGAGTGTGCTTGTCGTGAAGGTATCCCACCACACCCGTCTGGTTGCTCAGCAGCGCGATGCGTTTGCCCTTGAGCAGGGACAGGTAGTCTGCGGTGCGCTCAGCACCCACCACCACCATCTCAGGCTGTAAGGAATTGGGACATATCTCGTTGCAGGTCGTCACCTGTGCCTTGCAAGCTAAAGTGCTTAAGAAAAGTAAAATAAGCAATATTTTCAAGTGTTTCATAATAATAGAATTTTCAATCAACAAAATTAATGATTTCTATCCATAACAACTTGCCCAATATTCATAAAAAATGTTATTAAAACCGACGAAATGTTGGTTTTACCCGAAAAACAAAAGATGCGCCCCTCGTGGGGCGCATCTTTCAGAAATTGAATGTTGGCAGAAAATATTATTTAATGACAACTTTGAGCTTCGCTCCAAGTTGTTCACGTTCGGCACAACTTAAGCAAGCTCAGTTATGCTCTCACTTAACCACAACTTTCTTGCCGTTGTGGATGTAGATACCAGGAACGCTTGGCGTGCCGTTGAACTTAACGCCCATGAGGTTGTAGTAAGCGTTGTCGGCTTTCTTGTCAACGCCAACGGTGCTGATTGCGTTAGGCTCTGCGGGAGTGACAAGCAGATAGTCGGGAAGATCAACCTCCTTCTTCAACCACATCAACTCCATGTTGTAGGTGCCAGCCTCCTCGATGCGGAAGTTTGCGCCGTCGGTGAGTCCGAGACCAATGTTATAGAGGTCTTGGTTGATGAGGAAGTAGCCAACATTATTATTATCGACACCACCTAACCAAATCAAGCTGCCATCCTCGTCACGGGTGATAACCTTGAACTCGTCACCAGCCTCAAGCTCTACAGTTGCCATGTCGTCAACAAACTCGATGCGACCACCATAAAGCTCTTGGTTCCAATCGTTGAAAGTGCCAACAAGATAGCAGTTAGTATCTACATTGCCGTCTTCAACCATGAACTTGTCCATGCAGAAGTAGGCGGCAGTGTTCATGCCATAGGCACCACTGTCGGTAGAGTTAAGAGTGAAATAAACACTCTCCACCTCGCCCAGGCTCGACAGGTCAAAGAAAGTCCAGTCGTTGAGGGCGTGAAGCTCACCATTGGTGAACTCAACGAGGTTGATGCTGGTGGTAGTCTCGTTGCCCTCGGCATCTACACCATGGGCGATAAGCTCAAAGTAGTCACCTTCCTCAAAGGCGCGGCCAAAACCGTCGCCATGCAAGCAGTCATAATAGGGCCAAGGGTGGTTGCAAACGTACACACCCACTGGAGTGAAAGCACTGTTACCGTCTTTGTCCATAAACATCACCTGGTTGGTGGGGTCTTCGCTCCACGAGCCCCAGTATGCCACGAGATAAGGCTGTGCGGGGTCGGCAGTCACTGAGCCGTCGGCATTGATGACGCAGCCGCCACCTGCCATGCAGCCGCCGTAGGTGGTAGTCCATGCACCATTGTAGTCGGTCTGGTCGCCACCAATGGCCGGGCAAAAGCCGTCCCAGTAGTAACCGCCCCACGACGAACCTTCGCCGCCAATGAGGTGAGAGAGTCCAAACTCACCGTTCTCGTCGCCAAACTCCAACCATGTGTAATCCACATCGTTGTAGCATCCAGTCCAGATGCCATTCTCGTTGTACTCCAGCGAAGTGGGGTTCATGGACTTGTTCAGGTCAAGCGTGATAACTGTCGCCATCGCTGCCGAAGCAGTAAGAGCAACCGCTGCAAAAAGTGTAAAAATTTTCTTCATAAAAAAATGATTTAAATGATTAATAATATGGTTTATCCCAAATCGGTCATTAGTTTCCTAACAGAATATTATAGACAAATGTGACATCGGCACTGGTGATCTCGCCGTCGCCATTCTGGTCGCCATTGACTAGAGCGCTGCCATCATTGTTTAAGAGCCAGTTATAAAGCGTTGTCACGTCGGTAGCGGTAACTTCGCCATCGCCGTTCACGTCGCCAGCCACCGCGTCGGGCTCGGCAACAGCATCGGGATGCAGGTCAACGGCACCAGCCACCTCGGTAGAGGTCTCGCCCAACCAACCACAGTCCTGAAGCATGCCGTTATACACCTTCACAAAGTCTATCTGCTTCAAATCAACAGGATTTCCGTCATCATCAACCGCCCAGTCAAGGTTAAAGCCCTTGTTCAGCTCCTCGGCGGCAGGAATGTTTGGATTTCTCACATAGCCGTAACCGTCATCGGGGCGATTGTCAACATAACCCCAGTCAAAGAAATACAGGTGCCAGTCGTCGGCAGTAGCCGAGAAGTTCTGGGCATTGCAGCGCAACTTTGTACCCTCAAAGGTCAAGGTCTCACCATCTACCCACATGGGCCAGTAACTCTGGCTATGAAAATAGTTCTTGCGCACATATCCCTCTTGCAGGCTGTCCACGCTATTGCTCGTCCAGCGGATGTACTGGTCATGATATTCATTCATCGACAACGGACCGAACTGGCTGTCATCGGGTTTGTAATAAGTAATTGTGAAGTTCTTTTGAGTCTTGGGATGGTTGTGCTCGCTGCCAGCAAGCTCATACCAGGGGTCATCGGGAATGCCGTTGCCGTTAACGTCGCGGCTCACCATCACGATGCCCGACTCACTCGACCCGCCAAGCAGTTCCGGACGCGAACTAGATTGAAACGCATTGCCGAAAATCTGCAGGTCATACTCACCCTTGACGTTTACCACCGGGTGGTCAAAGCCAAACACCACATATCCTCCAAAGGAGCCCAGGCTTATCATGGCATCAGCCACTACCACCTTGCCGTTTGCTTTCTCATATCCGCAGATGCACTCAGCCACCAGAGTCAAAATCGAGTCTTTCGACACAGGCTCTTCAACGTAGGGGATGTTGTTGATATACTGCCCTGGGGCAGGTATGAAATCATAAATCTTGGTGATATAGGGCTTGTTCTCGCCTTTTACCGAGGATACCGCCATCACTAAAAGCAATAATAATAATGATTTTCTCATAATTTATATAATCGTTTATTGTTCGTTAATATTATCCCCTAAAAATACAATGTGGGCCGGTATATTTCCTGCCCTTATCCTCCATTTCATCACACCGTCATGACCAAAGCAGTATAAGAATCCAAACTGCACAAAGTTCAGACCGTCGGTAACATAGATGTCTTTGGTGATGGGATTCACCGCGATGCCGTAGGGCTGAACGATGCGGGCATCGGTGCCGTCGGTGATGAATTGCTCATTGACAACCTCTAAAGTTTTTGTGTTGATAATAGCATAGGTACCATTGGCATAGCCCTGCGACAGACTGCTCCACTCCTTGCTAATAACATAGAGCGAGTCGCCGTCAAGCCACATATTGCCCACGCGCACGTCAAAACTCTTGACCATGCGATGTTTTTGGGTGTCGTAGGCATAGAGCATACTTGGTGTGACGTGATAGTCGCCGCGCGACGACACCCACAGGATGCCGCGCCTGTCGCATTTGCAGCCCAGCAGGTTGATGGCAATGGGAATACGCTCTATCTCCTTGAAAGTCTCAATGTCAATCACCGAGACGGTATTTTCGTAGCCAATCTTTGCGCCTTGCGAATAGCCGCCGGAGTTGGCGACATATATCTTGCCGTCAACGATGTCAAGCTCATCGGGTTGGCGACCAACGACACACTTATCTACCACCTGCAATGTGGTGGTGTCGACCTTAAACACCGCGCCGAGCTGATACACGTCATCGTCACTGCCCTCTCCGTCGAGCACCACCGGCCCCACATAGCTTGTCACGTAGGCATAACCTTGATAGAACTTGATGTAGCGACAATTTGGGATGTCGATTTGCCCTATTCGCTTCACTGTGCGCTTGTCAACCACCTCAACCTTATCGGAGCAGTTGATCACCATATACATCTTGCTGCCGTAGATGCCAATGTCGTTGCCCACATCGCCCAGCTCCATGACCACGGTGGGATTGGCGTCGGTATATACATCACGCTCATATTCTCCTGTGGCGTAGTTGTAGTAGTCGAGCGATGCCAAGTCGTGCTGCATCACGCCCTCGTTGAGCAGGTAGAACCCTTCGACCGAGGTGTATTCGGGCTGTGTCACAGGCACCACCTCTTTGATGTATATAACCTCATCTTCGCGGCAAGAGTTGAACAATGCTAGCAAAGCAGTGATAAGGAATATATAGTAGATTGACTTCTTCATCGCTTAAAAATCAAATTTCAGGATTAACTTATAGTTGCGCCCAGGCATGGGATAGTTGACTATCACATCATAGTACTGGTTAAAGAGGTTGTTGACCTCGGCGGCGACCTTAAGCTTGGTGTTGCCAATGCCAAAAGTGTAGCTCGCGCTCAGGTCGTGGGTGTACCACGGCTGCTGGTGGTAGGAGCGCTCATTACAGCTGGTGCTGTAGCGCTCGCCCACGTAGATGAAGCTGTAGTTCACGTCGAGGTCGCGCCAGGTGGCACGTCCCACCACGCTGCCGCTGTGCCAGGGGATGTAGGCGATTTGTCCCTTATAAGTGCCACCAAAGCCTGTGTCTTCGGGATCGCTGTAGTCACGAGCCTTTTGATAGGTGTAGCTAAGGTTCACATCCACGTTGAAGTCGCGTGCCAGGTGCATCGTGGCACGAGCTGTGACATCTACACCAATAATTCTCACCTTGCCAATGTTCATCATCGTCCAGCGGTACTGACCGCGGCCGCTCGGCACGGCGATGATTTTGTCGGTGATGGTGTTGTAGTAGGCGTCGGCAGTGAATTTGAGCCCTGTGAAGAAGCCTTCCTCACGCAGGCGCTGATACCAGAAGCCAACGTCAAACTGGTTGGCATACTCAGGCCGCAGGTTGGCGTTGCCCATGTCGGTGTAGAACAGATCGTTGAAGGTGGGCATCCTGAAGATGCGCTTATAGAACGCCCGCAAGTAGAAGTCGTAGCGAGCGATGGGCTGATAATTCAAGAACACCGCTGGCGTGAACTTGTGCATCCACTTGGAGTGGTGGGCAAGGGTCTCGCCTTGATAAATGGATTTGTAGCGGTCGTTTATCATGGTGTAGAGCACGCTCGCCTGGCACTTGAAGCGGTGCCAAGTGCGAGCCGTGGCGAGTGCCACGAGCGTGGTGTGGCGCTGGGGATAGGAGAAATTGGTGAGGGTGGAGTTGAGGTAGTTCCACTTGTAATCCACGCTCAGGTTCACGTCCCAGTCGGGAATTATGGTGTATTTGTTGGCGCTGGAAATGTATATTTCATCTTGCCAGAACTTGTTGTCGATGAGCATCAGCGTGGTGTCGGGGTTGTTATAGTGCATGAAGTCGCGGGCATACTTGGCGTTGAGCATCATCTCAAAGCGGTCGTTCAGGTTCTTCTGCCAGCCGCCCTGGGCGAAGAAATTGCGGTCCCACTGCCGCTGCGAGTTCATCCACACGTTATTGACGATGGCACCAGGGATGCCGCGCTCGCTGTCGTAGTAGTAGAACTTGGCGTTCCACTTGCCGTCATCAATGGTGCCGAAGATGGCTCCCTCGGCACGGAAGGCTTGCACGTCGCCGTTCTTGCGCACCGCCGTGGTGTCCCACGCTATAGTGCCATCGCTGAACTTCTTGCGGTATCGGAAGTGGTATTGGCCAGTGGCGTAGGTGTATTCGGCGCTGAGCGACATGGTGAGCTTGCGCTTGAAGCGGTGCTCCCAGCGCACACTGGGGTTGGCGAGCCCGAAAGAGCCGGTGCGCATCGTCACGTTGAAGTTGTCGTTCTTTTCACCACTAAATTTCGGGCGACGGGTTTTGATATAGACCGAACCAGCCGAGCCGAAGTCACGCGCCGGCTGGAAAATCTCGCTCTTCTGGCCGTTGTAGAGCGAAATCTCCTCAATGTTGTCGAGTGAGAACTTGCCTAGGTCGATTTGACCGTTCTGGGCGTTGCCAAGCTGTATGCCGTCGTAGAACACTCCCAGGTGGTTGGTGCCCATCGAACGGATGTCGATGGTCTTGATGCCGCCCACACCGCCATAGTCTTTCACCTGAACACCCGAGAAGTATCGGATGGCGTCGGCTATCGAGTGGCTGTTCAAGCCCTCGAGCTTCTTGCCGGCGAGAGTCTGGGCGGGAATGACCTCGGCGTAGGGTTTGCGGCCATAGACCACCACATTCTCAAGATATTGCACCGTGTCAAGTCCTAACGGCACATCGTTAGCGTCCTGAGCCTGTAAGCCCAAGAAACAAGAAAATAAAGCCACCAATGCAATAACAATTTTCTTTAACATAACTCTTTTACCCCGTTAGTCAGTTAAATCTAAAAGGCATCGTGGCAGGTTTTCTGACTTATCCCATTGTCACACCGCCTTCCCATCATTATCGACAGTGACGATAGTAGAATGTGTGTGACAACTTGGCCGGGAAACACAGCAGCGTGGTCTGCTCGGGATTCTCACCCGATTCCCTTTTAACTGTGGGGCAAAACTCCCGCACAGCACCAAAATGCACTGCAAAGGTAGTGCAAACCAAGCACAATACAAAATAAATCTATCTTTTTATTGTTGAGGTGCAGCCTGATTTATACAAAAAATAGTTAATAGTTGATCTTCTCTAGAGAATCTAGAGAATCTAGAATATCTAGAAGTTCTAGATAAACTATAAACTATGAACTGTGAACTATGAACTGTGAACTATGAACTATGAACTGTGAACTATGAACTATGAACTGTGAACTATGAACTGTGAACTATGAACTGTGAACTATGAACTGTGAACTATTAACTATAAAAAACTCTGGAGCTACAATTCTTGCAACCCCAGAGTTCATCAATTATGAAAACAATTTGCGTTATTAACGCTTAACGGTTCTTGCTTACAGCCTTACTACATCTGTTCAACCACCTCCACGTCTTTGATAACGGCGGCGCGGTCGAAGTCTTCCTTGCTGCCTACGACGAGAGTTTGATACTCACGCAGTCCGGTACCGGCGGGGATGAGGTGACCGCAAATCACGTTCTCCTTCATGCCCTCGAGGTAGTCAACCTTGCCACTGATAGCAGCCTCGTTGAGTACCTTAGTGGTCTCCTGGAACGATGCAGCCGAGATGAAGCTCTTAGTCTGCAATGCTGCGCGTGTGATACCTTGCAGAATCTGCTCACTGGTAGCAGGCACAGCGTCGCGAACCTTAACCTCACGCAAGGCTTTGCGCTTGAGCATCGAGTTGATGTCGCGCAGCTTGCGGGGGGTAATCATCTGACCCTTATCCACGTCGAGCGAGTCACCACAGTCAATGACAATCTTCTTGCCCCAGATGCGGTCGTTCTCGTCCATGAAGTCGCGCTTGTCAACAATCTGCTGCTCGAGGAAGTTGGTGTCGCCCGGATCGATGATGTTTACCTTGCGCATCATCTGGCGCACGATTACCTCGAAGTGCTTGTCGTTGATCTTCACACCCTGCAGGCGATATACGTCCTGAACCTCGTTAACGATGTAGTCCTGAACGGCTGTCGGGCCCTTGATGCGCAGGATGTCGGCAGGAGTTACGGCACCGTCGGAGAGTGGAGTACCGGCACGCACCGAGTCATTCTCAAGCACGAGAATCTGCTTCGACATTGGTACAAGGTACTTCTTCTCCTCGCCATTCTTGCTGGTGACGATAATCTCGCGGTTACCACGCTTGATTCTTCCGAAGGTCACCACACCATCGATCTCGCTAACGATAGCGGGGTTAGATGGGTTGCGAGCCTCGAAGAGCTCGGTTACACGGGGCAGACCACCAGTGATATCACCGGCACCACCGCTCGAAGCGCGTGGAATCTTCACGAACACCTCTCCAGGAGTGATCTCCTCGCCCTCCACCTTCATCAGGTGAGCGCCCACTGGCAATGAGTAGGCCTTCAGGGGCTGAGCATCGGGGTTGTCGTAGTCGGCAGCAGCAAAAATCTGTGCCTCGGGGATGCGAGTGTGGTCCTTCGACTCGATGACGATCATCTCACTCTTGTTGGATGTCTCATCTTTTTCTATGCGATAGGTCACGCCCTCGATAAGGTTCTTGTATTTCAAGAGTCCACCCTCCCCGCTCACGATAACGGCGTTGAATGGGTCCCACTCACAGATTACATCACCCTTCTTGAGCATGTCGCCCGACTTGAAGAACAGTTTCGAGCCATAGACGATATTGGCGCTGGTGAGCATCATGTTGGTGTTAGGATCTAGGATGCGCATCTCTGCCATACGGCCAATCACGATGTCGTGACCGTCCTTGTCGGTAACAGTACGAAGCTCTTCTATCTCCAGACGACCGTCATACTTAGATGTCATTTTGCTAACGGCAGCAATGTTACTTGCCACACCACCAACGTGGAAGGTACGCAGTGTAAGCTGAGTACCAGGCTCGCCAATCGACTGAGCGGCAATCACGCCCACTGCCTCGCCCTTCTGAACCATGCGGTGGTTAGCCAGGTTACGGCCATAGCACTTAGCACAAACGCCATGCTTCGACTCGCAGGTGAGGACCGAACGAATCTCCACACTCTCGATTGGAGAGTTGTTGATGCGCTCAGCGGCTGCGTCGCCAATCTCCTCGCCAGCCTCCACGATTATTTCGCCAGTAGTGGGGTCAACAACATCGTGTACCGAAACACGACCCACGATGCGCTCGCCCAGAGTGGCTACCACATCGTCGTTGTTCTTCACCTCGCGGCAAACGAGTCCGCGCAGTGTGCCGCAGTCCTCCTCGTTGATAATAACGTCATGGGCTACGTCAACCAGACGACGGGTAAGGTAACCAGCGTCGGCAGTCTTCAAAGCGGTATCGGCAAGACCCTTACGGGCACCGTGAGTAGAAATAAAGTACTCAAGCACCGACAGACCCTCCTTGAAGTTTGCAAGAATTGGGTTCTCGATAGTTTGGCGTCCGCCTTCCACACCACTCTTCTGTGGCTTCGCCATAAGACCACGCATACCTGAGAGCTGACGGATCTGGTCGCGCGAGCCACGAGCTCCAGAGTCAAGCATCATATATACTGAGTTGAAGCCCTGCTTGTCGGACGAGATCTGCTTCATCAGGGTGTCGGTCAAACGGCTGTTGACGTGAGTCCAGATATCGATAATTTGGTTATAGCGCTCGTTGTCGGTAATGAAACCCATATTGTAGTTGTTCATTACCTCCTCAACTTGAGCGTCGCCCTCCTCGATAAGCTGCTGCTTCTCGGGTGGCACGAGCACATCGTCGAGGTTGAACGACAGACCGCCCTTGAATGCCATGTAGTAACCCAGGTTCTTGATGTCGTCAAGGAACTTGGCACTGCGAGGCACACCACAGTTGCGGATAACCTTTGTGATAATCTTCTTGAGCGACTTCTTCGAAATCACCTCATTTACATATCCTAATTCTTCGGGTACACAATTGTTGAAGATGATGCGGCCCACCGAAGTGTTCTTTACAATGTGCTGAATGGGGTTGCCGTCGGCATCCACGTCATCAACCATTACCGAGATGATGGCGTTCATCGCCAGCTTGCCCTCGTTGAAGGCGATAGTTGCCTCCTCGGGGCCGTAGAATGTGAGACCCTCGCCCTTGGCACCCTCACGCAGCTTGGTGATGTAGTACAGACCAAGCACCATATCCTGCGAAGGCACGGTGATAGGCTCACCATTGGCGGGATTGAGGATGTTGTGAGGCATGAGCATAAGCATCTGAGCCTCAACGATAGCCTCGTTGCCCAATGGCAGATGAACTGCCATCTGGTCACCATCGAAGTCGGCATTAAATGGAGTACATGCCAGCGGGTGCAGCTGAATGGCCTTGCCCTCGATGAGCTTAGGCTGGAACGCCTGAATACCGAGGCGGTGCAAGGTCGGGGCACGGTTGAGGAGTACGGGATGACCCTTCATCACGTTCTCAAGGATGTCCCAAACCACTGGCTCCTTGCGATCGACAATCTTCTTGGCGCTCTTCACCGTCTTCACGATGCCGCGCTCAATAAGCTTGCGGATTACAAAAGGCTTGTAAAGCTCGGCGGCCATATCCTTAGGCACACCGCACTCACCCATCTTGAGCTCTGGACCTACCACGATTACCGAACGAGCCGAGTAGTCAACACGCTTACCGAGCAAGTTCTGACGGAAACGTCCCTGCTTACCCTTCAAGCTGTCGCTCAACGACTTGAGAGGACGGTTGGCATCGCTCTTGACAGCACTCGACTTGCGAGAGTTGTCGAGCAGTGAGTCAACAGCCTCCTGAAGCATGCGCTTCTCGTTGCGCAGAATCACGTCGGGAGCCTTGATCTCGATGAGCCTCTTAAGACGGTTGTTGCGGATAATCACGCGACGATACAGGTCGTTAAGGTCGCTAGTAGCGAAACGGCCACCATCGAGGGGCACGAGAGGACGCAAATCGGGTGGAATGACAGGTATCACCTTGAGAATCATCCACTCGGGGCGGTTCATATTCTTGCTCATGCGGAACATCTCAACCACCTGACGACGCTTGAGGGCGTCGGTCTTGCGCTGTTGCGATGTCTCGTGGCTGGCGCGGTCGCGCAGGTCATTCGACAGTTTGTCGAGGTTAAGCTCTGAAAGCAGGTCGTAGATTGCCTCAGCGCCCATCTTGGCGATGAACTTATTGGGGTCATTGTCCTCCAGGTTACGATTCCCGGCGGGAATTTTCTCCTGGATGGCCATATACTCTTCCTCGCTCAGGAGCTCATACTTCTGCAGACGATTAGCCTGGTCACGGTTCTTAGTGCTCTCGGCAACGCCAGGAACCCAGTTGAAGTTTCCTGATGCCTCATCAATAACCACATTACCTGGGTTAATGACAATGTAACGCTCGTAATAGATTACCGAGTCGAGTTTCTTGGTGGGCAACCCCAGCAAGTAACCAATCTTGTTGGGCAGCGAGCGGAAATACCAGATGTGTGCCACAGGCACCACGAGCTGGATGTGACCGCTGCGCTCACGGCGCACCTTCTTCTCGGTGACCTCAACACCGCATCGGTCGCACACAATGTTGCGGTAGCGGATGCGCTTGTACTTGCCGCAATGGCACTCATAGTCCTTTACAGGACCAAAAATGCGCTCGCAGAACAAGCCGTCGCGCTCGGGCTTATAGGTGCGGTAGTTGATAGTCTCTGGCTTGAGGACCTCACCCTTTGAATTGCTGAGAATATCGTCGGGAGAAGCAAGACCAATGGTAATTTTGGAGAAGTTACTTCTTATCTTATTATCTTTCTTAAAAGCCATGATATAATGTAATGAGATAATGTTTAACTATTAATCGAGTGTTACACTCAAGCACAATCCACGCAGCTCATGCAGGAGCACGTTGAGAGATTCGGGAATGCCAGGGGTTGGCATAGGATCACCCTTAACAATTGCCTCGTAGGCACGGCTACGGCCAGTGACATCGTCACTCTTGATGGTGAGGATCTCTTGCAGCACGTGGCTGGCGCCAAAGGCCTCAAGAGCCCACACCTCCATCTCACCGAAACGCTGACCACCAAACTGTGCTTTACCACCAAGTGGCTGCTGAGTGATGAGCGAGTAAGGACCAATGCTGCGGGCATGCATCTTGTCTTCTACCATGTGGCCCAGCTTGAGCATGTAGGTCACACCCACTGTAGCCTGCTGGTCGAAGCGCTCGCCAGTGCCGCCGTCATAGAGCCAAGTCTTGCCCACGCGAGGCAGCCCAGCCTTGTCGGTCCACTCGTTAAGGTCGTCGAGCGATGCACCGTCGAAGATAGGAGTGGCAAACTTAACGTCGAGCTCGCGGCCTGCCCATCCGAGCACGGCCTCAAAAATCTGACCCAAGTTCATGCGCGAAGGCACACCCAATGGGTTGAGGACGATATCTACTGGAGTACCGTCGGCGAGGAATGGCATATCCTCTTGACGCACCACGCGCGAAACAATACCCTTGTTACCGTGGCGTCCTGCCATCTTATCGCCCACGCCAATCTTGCGCTTCTTGGCAACATAAACCTTTGCCATCTGCATGATGCCCGAGGGGAGGTCATCGCCAATAGAGAGGTCAAACTTCTTGCGGCGCAGCTCGGCGTCGATGGCCTTGCTCTTGCGCAGATAGTTCATCACACAAGCGCGAATCATGTCGTTGGTGTGCGCGTCGCTGGTCCACTTGCTCAGGTTCACCGAGTCGTAGTTGATGTTCTTGAGAACCTCGGCAGTGAAGGTAGCGCCCTTAGGAATAATCTCGGTGTCGAGGAAGTCCTTAACGCAATTAGACTGCTTGCCCTCGGTGAGCACCAGCAGCTTCTCCACGAGTTGGCTCTTAACCTTGTCGAGGCGAGAAGTGTAGTCCTCCTCGAGTTTCTGAAGCACGGGGTCGCCACCCTTGCCTTTTCTCTTCTTCATGGCGCGGGTAAAGAGGCGAGTGTTGATAATCACACCCTTGAGTGATGGATTAGCCTTGAGCGAAGCATCCTTCACATCGCCTGCCTTGTCGCCAAAGATGGCGCGCAGCAGCTTCTCCTCGGGAGTGGGGTCGCTCTCGCCCTTAGGTGTAATCTTGCCGATGAGGATGTCACCTGGCTGCACATGTGCGCCAATGCGGATAATACCACGCTCGTCAAGGTCCTTAGTGGCGTCCTCGCTCACGTTGGGAATATCGCTGGTGAGTTCCTCGAGACCGCGCTTAGTCTCGCGCACCTCAAGGATATACTCATCTACATGCACCGAGGTGAGGATGTCCTCGCGCACCATGCGCTCGTTAAGCACGATGGCGTCCTCATAGTTGTAACCCTTCCAGGGCATGTAAGCCACCTTGAGGTTGCGGCCCAGCGCCAGTTCACCGTCGCAGGTGGAATATCCCTCGGTGAGGATATCGCCCTTCTTCACCTTCTGACCCTTGTCACACACAGGACGCAGGTCGATAGTGGTGCTCTGGTTAGTCTTGCGGAACTTGGGCAGGAAGTACTCCTTCACTGGCTCCTCAAAGCTTACGAAAGCTTCGTCCTCGGTCTGCTCATAGCGTATGCGTATCACGTTAGCGTCAACATACTCTATCACGCCAGTTCCCTCGGCCTGAATTTGAGTGCGGCTGTCAAATGCCAGACGCTTCTCAATGCCGGTACCCACAATTGGCGACTCGCTGCGCATCAGTGGCACAGCCTGGCGCATCATGTTGGCACCCATCAGAGCGCGGTTAGCGTCGTCATGCTCGAGGAATGGGATCATGGCAGCCGCAATAGAGGCAATCTGCTGTGGCGACACGTCCATGAGCGAAATCTTGTCGGGCGACACCACGGGGAAGTCGGCATCAAGACGCGCTTTCACGCGATTATTCATAAATGTGCCGTCCTCGTTAAGTGGCGCGTTACCCTGCGCGATGATGTTGCTCTCCTCGCTCTCGGCGGTGAGATAAACAATCTCATCATTGTTGAGATTTACCTTAGAATTCTCAACCTTGCGGTAAGGAGTCTCGATAAATCCCAGCTTATTAATCTTGGCATAGATGCAAAGCGAAGAAATAAGACCAATGTTTGGTCCCTCAGGAGTCTCGATAGGACACAGACGGCCATAGTGAGTGTAATGCACGTCACGAACTTCGAAACCGGCACGCTCACGCGACAGGCCGCCAGGACCCAGAGCGCTCATACGGCGCTTGTGGGTAATCTCAGCCAGAGGGTTGGTCTGGTCCATGAACTGCGACAAGGCATTGGTGCCGAAGAAGGTGTTGATTACCGACGATATCGTCTTGGCGTTGATAAGGTCGATGGGGGTGAACACCTCGTTGTCGCGCACGTTCATGCGCTCACGGATAGTGCGCGACATGCGTGCCAAGCCCACACCAAACTGGTTGTAGAGCTGCTCGCCCACAGTGCGCACGCGACGGTTGCTCAAGTGGTCGATATCATCGACATCGGTCTTGCTGTTGATAAGGCCAATGAGATACTTGATGATCTCGATGATGTCTTCCTTGGTGAGCACTCGCACGTCGTCGGGGGTGGTGAGACCCAGCTTCTTGTTGATGCGGAAACGGCCCACGTCACCCAAGTCATAACGCTTCTCGCTGAAGAACAGGTTGTTGATGACTTCGCGAGCACTGGCGTCATCGGGTGGCTCGGCATTGCGCAACTGGCGATAGACGTAGTTGATGGCCTCTTTCTCGCTGTTGCAAGTGTCTTTGTTGAGAGTATTGAAGATAATCTGGTACTCTCCTGTGTTGATATCTTCCTTGTGAAGGAGGATAGTCTGAACGCCCGAGTCAAGGATTTCCTCAATGTTATCCTCCTCGATGATGGTGTCGCGGTCAACAACAACATCATTACGCTCAATAGATACCACCTCACCGGTGTCCTCGTCAACGAAGTCTTCGTTCCACGACTTGAGCACGCGGGCGGCAAGCTTGCGGCCTACTGCCTTCTTGAGGTTGGTCTTGTTCACTTTAATCTCTTCGGCCAGCCCAAATATCTTGATGATGTCGTTATCGGTCTCCAGACCTATCGAGCGAAGCAGTGTTGTAACGGGCAACTTCTTCTTGCGGTCGATGTAGGCATACATCACGTTGTTGATATCGGTGGCAAACTCGATCCAGCTGCCGCGGAAGGGGATGATGCGCGCCGAATAGAGCTTGGTGCCGTTGGCATGCACGCTCTGACCAAAGAACACGCCCGGAGAGCGGTGCAGCTGAGAAACGATGACACGCTCGGCTCCGTTGATGACAAAAGTACCCTTGTCGGTCATGTAAGGGATGGCTCCCAGGTACACGTCCTGGACAACGGTGGCAAAGTCCTCATGGTCGGGGTCGGTACAGTAGAGCTTGAGCTTTGCCTTCAAGGGGACACTGTAGGTCAACCCTCGGTCGAGGCACTCCTCCACTGTGTAGCGCGGCGGATCGATAAAATAATCAAGGAATTCAAGGACAAAGTTGTTGCGAGTGTCCGCAATGGGGAAATTCTCGCTGAACACTTTATAGAGTCCCTCGTTTTTTCTTTTCTCTGTAGGAGTATCTAATTGCAGAAAGTCTCTGAAAGACTGTAATTGCACTTCAAGGAAATCGGGATAAGGATAAGGATTCTTGACACGTGCAAAATTTACGCGTTGTGTTTTGGAAACTGACATTGAAAAATAAAATTAAGGTGAACTCAAAATAAAAAATAGGTGGGTGTAGATGTCGCAAAATGATTGAACACTCCCTGTGTCTAAAGGGCCTAACGCCCACCTGAAAAAAAAAGACACAAAAAGGTTAAGAATCGACAATCGCTTGAGATTCTTAACCATTTTACCTGCTTAGCAGGCAGTATTATTTAAGTTCAACTTCAGCTCCTTCAGCTTCGAGTTGTTGCTTCAAGCCCTCAGCCTCGGCCTTAGCCAGACCTTCCTTAACATTGCTTGGAGCCTCGTCAACGAGAGCCTTAGCTTCCTTCAAGCCAAGACCAGTGAGCTCCTTCACGAGCTTGATAACTTTGAGCTTGTTGGGACCAGCGGCCTTAAGCACTACGTCGAAAGAAGACTTCTCCTCCTCGGCAGCAGCACCACCAGCGGCGGGACCTGCGGCAACTGCAACAGCTGCAGCAGCTGGTTCAATACCATATTCATCCTTAAGGATCTGAGCGAGCTCGTTTACTTCCTTAACTGAAAGATTAACTAATTGTTCTGCAAAAGCTTTTAAATCTGCCATGATTGTATGATTTAATTGATTTGTTATTAATTTTCTTTATTTGATAATGTTTCCAGAATTCCGTGCAGCTTGTTGCCACCACTCTGGAGAGCGCTGATGACGTTCTTAGCAGGCGATTGCAGCAATGCCACAACGTCGGCGATAAGCTCGTTCTTGCTCTTGATGGTAGCGAGCACTTCGAGCTGGTCGGCACCCACATAAGCAGTCTCCTCAACGTAGGCGGCTTTCAGCGCGGGAAGTGTCTCTTTCTTCTGGCGGAAACTCTTGATAAGTTTAGCGGGAGCATTACCTGTGTTGCTAAGCATCAAGGTGGTGGGACCTGCCAGTGAGTCGTAGAGACCACTGTAGTCCATATCCATCTGCTCCATAGCCTTTTTCAACAAGGTGTTCTTCACTACCACCATCTTCACGTCGTTCTTGAAAGCTGCACGGCGCAGCTCCACAGTCTTCTCGGCGTTGAGAGCGGTGGTCTCGGTGAGGTACACGCAACTATAATCGGCAAGTAAGCCTTTAATTGCCTCTATCTGTTTTGCTTTATCTTCCTTTCTCATGTCTTCTTCTTGATTAAAATTAAGCGTCAATCGACTTGACATCAATCTTGATACCAGGACTCATTGTGCTTGAAAGATAAATACTCTTCAGATAGGTACCCTTGGCAGTGTTGGGCTTGAGTTTCACCAATGTGTTGATGAAAGCCTGCGCGTTCTCCTTGATTTGCTCGGGGGTGAACGACATTCTGCCTATTGAAGTGTGAACGATACCTTTCTTGTCAACCTTGAAGTCAATCTTACCCTGCTTAACCTCTTTCACAGCCTTTGCGACATCAGGAGTCACAGTGCCACTCTTGGGGTTAGGCATCAAGCCACGGGGACCAAGTATGCGGCCCAAAGGACCAAGCTTGCCCATGCATTGTGGCTGAGTGATGATAACATCAACGTCGGTCCAGCCGCCTTTGATCTTGTCGATATACTCGTCAAGACCTACATAGTCGGCTCCAGCTTCCTTGGCTGCGGCCTCGGCGTCGGCAGTACACATAACGAGCACGCGAACGGTCTTACCAGTGCCGTTAGGCAGTGATACTACGCCACGCACGTTCTGGTCAGCCTTGCGGGGATCTACACCAAGACGTACATCGATATCGGCCGAGGCGTTGAACTTTGTGTAGGTGATTTCCTTCAACAAAGTGGCGGCCTCTAAAAGGGTGTAACTCTTCCCGGCTTCAATCTTCTCCTTTGCTAACTTGTGGTTTTTTGTCAGTTTACTCATAGTTCAATTGAAGTTTTAAATGTTCTCAGGGAATTGACCCTTTACGGTGATACCCATACTTCTTGCTGTACCAGCAACCATTCTCATAGCCGAAGCTAGAGTAAAACAGTTCAAATCAGGCATTTTGTCCTCAGCAATTGCTTGAATCTGCTCCCAAGTGACGCTAGCCACCTTCTTGCGGTTAGGCTCACCCGAACCGCCCTTAATCTTGGCGGCGTCGAGCAGCTGCACGGCAGCGGGCGATGTCTTGACGATGAAGTCAAAACTCTTGTCGGCATAATAAGTGATTACCACTGGCAACACCTTACCGGCGCTAGCTTGTGTGCGGGCATTGAATTGCTTGCAAAACTCCATGATGTTGATACCCTTAGCACCAAGTGCAGGTCCTACTGGGGGTGAAGGGTTTGCGGCTCCACCTTTAATCTGTAATTTGATCTGTCCAGCAATTTCTTTAGCCATTGTTCTAAATTTCTAAAATGTTTATATAATTAATAAACAAGTTGCGATAGGCGTGCCCTCCCACGTAACATTAGGAGGCTCACTCTCGCGTTACCTGCGAATTATCCAACTCCAGAGGTGTGGGCCTTCCAAAGACCTTCACCATAACCTTGAGCTTGAGGCGCTCACGGTTAACCTCCTCGATCTCACCAGTGAAACCGCTGAAAGGTCCGTCATTGACCTTAACAGTCTCGCCCACGATATAATCGTTGGGCGACGAGGCGTCGCCGCTGTCCTCGCCCTCGGCAGCATTGAGCATGCGTGCGATATCGCTCTCGCGAATGGGCTCGGGCTTGCGGTTGGCGTCACGGCTGCGCACGAAGTCGATGACGTTGGTGGTGTTGCGCAAATAATCCTCCACATCGCCACGGAGCACGGCCTGCACAAACACATATCCCGAGAACAGATTGCGCTCTTTGAGCACCTTCTTTCCTCCACGTGTCGTATAGACCTTCTCGGTAGGTATCAATACCTGTGCCACATACTTGCCCAGGTCGGTATTCTTACATGCCGCGTCAAGCATCTCCTTGACCTTTGCCTCTTTTCCCGAGATGGCACGCAGAACATACCACTGAAGATTTTTGTTTTCAGCCATTGATTACACTGTAGTTTAGCGAAATTGAAAATTAAATGCTATAAATTCACACTCTGTGAGAAAAAACCGCGCAATGTGTCAAGCACTGCTACGAGTAGGCATTGTCATGCCCGGCGCACCCCCCACTGTTTTGACGGGGCGAGACCGGTCATTAACCTGCCAGACCGTAAACCTGACCCATCACGAAGTTCAGAAACAGGTCAATAAGCCATAATATGAGAGCAGCAATGACGGAAGCTACCATTACCACTATTGTGCTATTGACCAGCTCACTCTTAGTTGGCCAAGAAACCTTATGAACGAGCTCGTTATAAGATTCCTCAATGTCCGTAAGTATCTTGTATTTTTTCATTTTCTTTTTTAGATAATTAGCACGGGAAGTAAGACTCGAACTCACGACCTACGGTTTTGGAGACCGTCGTTCTACCAACTGAACTATTCCCGTGTAAAAAACAGCCGGCCACCTCATGGCGTGCCGCGCAGCAGGCGGCCGGCTGTAAAACTAGTTATGTCTCGCCGTGGCGATTCTCAACAATTAATCGTCGATGATCTTGGTGATTTGACCAGAACCAACGGTGCGGCCACCCTCACGGATTGCGAAACGAAGACCTTCGCTGCAAGCAACGGGAGTGATGAGCTTAACGTTGATCTCAACGTGGTCACCAGGCATTACCATCTCTACACCCTCGGGCAAGGAGATCTCGCCAGTCACGTCAAGTGTGCGGATGTAGAACTGTGGACGATACTTGTTGTGGAATGGAGTGTGACGGCCACCCTCTTCCTTCTTCAGCACGTAAACCGAAGCAGTGAAGTGATCGTGTGGCTTAACAAGTCCTGGGTGGCAGATTACCATACCGCGCTTGATCTCCTTGTAGTCGATACCGCGGAGCAACAGACCTACGTTGTCGCCAGCCTCGCCCTGATCGAGCAGCTTGCGGAACATCTCAACGCCGGTAACTACCGACTTGAGGTCTGCGCCAAGACCCATGATTTGAACAGCGTCACCAACCTTGATGATACCAGTCTCGATACGACCAGTAGCTACAGTACCGCGGCCAGTGATAGAGAATACGTCCTCGATAGGCATCAAGAATGGTTTGTCGATGTCGCGTGGAGGCAGTGGAATCCACTCGTCAACAGCCTTCATAAGCTCAAGAACTGTCTCCTCCCACTTGGGCTCACCATTCAATGCACCAAGAGCCGAACCCTTGATAACGGGGGTGTTCTCACCATCATACTCATACTCGCTCAGGAGGTCACGTACGTCCATCTCAACGAGCTCGATCATCTCCTCGTCAACATCGGGAGAGTCGCACTTGTTCAGGAAGATAACCAGACGTGGAACGTTCACCTGACGGGCGAGAAGGATGTGCTCGCGAGTCTGTGGCATAACACCGTCGGTAGCAGCGATAACTACGATAGCACCGTCCATCTGAGCAGCACCAGTTACCATGTTCTTAACGTAGTCGGCGTGTCCAGGGCAGTCAACGTGTGCATAGTGACGATTCTCAGTCTCATACTCTACGTGAGCAGTGTTGATTGTGATACCACGCTCTTTCTCCTCAGGAGCATTGTCGATAGAATCGAACGAGCGAACCTCCTGCTGAGACCATCCCTGCTTCGAGAGCACGAGGGTGATAGCAGCGGTCAAAGTAGTTTTACCGTGGTCAACGTGACCAATTGTACCGATGTTAACATGCGGTTTCGTTCTTACGAATTTCTCTTTTGCCATAACTTTTCTTGTTACTAAAAATTATAAATGATTAACTTATTGTGTTCCCTCATAATTACACATTTCACTTCGCCCCCACGACGAGCGCCCTTATTCAACGCACCGCGACTAGAGAAGCGAAGCTTGTGTGTATTTACTTGAGCCGATGGCGGGAATTGAACCCGCGACCTCATCCTTACCAAGGATGCGCTCTACCCCTGAGCTACATAGGCGTTCCATGTTTCCTTAGAGCGGAAGACGGGGCTCAAACCCGCGGCCCTCAGCTTGGAAGGCTGATGCTCTATCGACTGAGCTACTTCCGCAACTTTCTTGTGTGGGTAGAGATGGATTCGAACCACCGAAGCGATGACGCAGCAGATTTACAGTCTGCCCCATTTGGCCACTCTGGAATCTACCCAAAGCCTTTCAAAGAGCTTTTCTTGAGCCTCTTGTCGGATTCGAACCAACGACCCCGAGATTACAAATCACGTGCTCTGGCCAACTGAGCTAAAGAGGCGATATTCGACTCAAAAACCCCACTCGGGGGCTTTATTGCGGGTGCAAAGTTAGACATATTTTTTTAACTGGCAAAACATTCCACACTTTTTTTTCAAAAAAATTTCAGGAACACCACACAAAATTGCCATTACATCACTGATACATTGCGCATTACACACGCAAAACATTTTTTCATACCTCCTCTTCCCATAGCACACCTCGCCACCTACAGCGCCACCACGCCCCACCCTACACCTTATTTATATAATATATACCAGCCCCGCCAAACGCGACAAATAGCATGAAAAACACGCAAAAAACATTTTTTTCTTGCAAAAACCGAAAAATGCTATTATCTTTGCACCGCAATTTTGTCAGGCGCATCTTTGCCTGCCAAAACCAGCTGCTCGGATGGTGGAATCGGTAGACACGAGGGACTTAAAATCCCTTGGCCATTGCGGCTGTGTGGGTTCAAGTCCCACTCCGAGTACAGGGCAGGGGACTTCAGCTTCTTGAAGTCCTTTGCTTTTTTAATAGCAAGAAAAACATATTCACAATAAAAATTTGTTGACAATGAAAACAAAACCTGATTTAAGATTATCGACACTGATAAACATCAGTTTTGGCTTTTTTGGCGTGCAGATCGCCTATGCGCTGCAGAGTGCCAACATCAGCCGCATCTTTGCCACGCTGGGTGCCGACCCTCACAACTTGAGCTACTTCTGGATTCTGCCCCCTCTCATGGGTATGGTGGTGCAACCATTGGTAGGCTATTTCAGCGACAAGACCTGGACCCGCATGGGCCGCCGCATCCCCTACTTGCTCTTTGGCGCAGCAGTAGCGGTACTGGTGATGTGCATGCTTCCTAACGCCGGCAGCTTCGGGCTCACTGTGGCAGCCGCAATGACCTTCGGCTTGATCTCGCTCATGTTCCTCGACACCAGCATCAACATGGCGATGCAGCCATTCAAGATGATGGTGGGCGACATGGTGAACGAGAAGCAGAAGACAAAAGCGTTCTCTATCCAGAGTTTCTTGTGCAATGCAGGCTCGCTAGTGGGGTATCTTTTGCCTTTAATGTTCACATGGATAGGCATCAAGAATATTGCGCCAACGGGCGAGGTGCCCGACTCTGTAAAATGGGCGTTCTATATTGGCGCCGCCATTCTGATTGGTTGTGTGATTTACACTGTTGCCAAGGTTAAAGAGTACACTCCAGCACAGATGGCAGAGTTCCGTGAAGCCGCCAAGGAGGAAGACAAGAAGATTGCTGCCGAAGACACTAACGCCGACAAGAGCGCATTAAAGTATGCCTTGAAAGTCTTTTTCCAGGTGGGCGTTGTTCAATTCTTCTGCTGGGCAGCTTTCATGTATATGTGGACTTATACCACCGGCACTATAGCCGACACCGTTTGGAGCACACACGACACAGCAAGCGCAGGCTATCAAGATGCCGGAAACTGGACTGGAGCGCTGTTTGCGGTGCAGGCTGTGGGTAGCATGGTTTGGGCGCTGGCTCTTCCTTTGTTCAAGAACAACAAGATAGCTTATTCTTTAAGTCTCGTGATAGGTGCTGCGGGCTTTGTTTTGGTGCCTTATTGCACCAACCAGTATCTGCTCTTCGTGCCTTACTTCTTGATTGGTGCCGCGTGGGCTGCGATGCTCGCAATGCCATTCACCCTGGTGACCAACGCCTTCGAGGGCAATCCTCGCATGGGAACCTATCTTGGCTTGTTCAACTGCACTATCTGCATTCCACAGATTGTGGCAGCAGCACTGGGAGGCCTCACTCTTAAGGCGCTCAACAGCGTTCAGGGCAACATGCTCATCCTCGCTGGTGTGCTGCTGGTAATAGGCGCTGTGTGCGTCTTCTTCATCAGCGAGAAGCGCAAAGCACTGAAAAACGCATAACACACATCATTGTGGAGCACTCATTCTAGCGATGGGTGCTCCTTTTTTATTACACCACCTTTATTGCGAGGCTTACGCTCGCAATACTTTAACGCCAACCACAAGCAAGGGTAATGGAAGATAAGAGAAACGAGCAAAGGAAGCGGTGGGCCGAGAGTCGCCCTGAGGTTCACGCCACGCGGTCGATGAAGCGCCGCAAGGCGGGTCACGACTACCGCTCGCGCTGCATCTACATGATCACACTGGTAACTGACGGCCGCAAGCCGTTGTTTGGAACCTTGTGCGGCAGTGATGACACTCATGAGCATTGCTGGATAAGAACCACCGCACTGGGCGAGGAGATTAAGAAGGAATGGAAGAGAATACCACTACATTACCCCCAAGTGAGAATGCTGGCGCTGCAGCTCATGCCCGACCACCTGCATGGTGTGATATTTGTCACCGAGCCGCTGCCGCGTCATCTGGGCCATGTGATTAACGGCTTTAAAACAGGTTGCAACAATACCTGCAAGGTCTTGAATATTAATCCTGGGAACCTTTGGGAATGGGGATACCATGACAGGATATTGAGAGGGGAAGGACAGCTCCACACGATGCTCAGCTACCTCAGGGACAATCCCCGGCGGCTGTGGGTGAAGCGCAATATCCCTGATTACTTCACTAAAATTGATGGAATAACAATAGGAGACACTGCTGTAACAGCTCTTGGCAACCGTTTTTTGCTTGACTATCCTTCAAAGATTCAGGTGCAGTGCTCACGGTCACTTACCGAGAGAGAGATTAAGGAAAAAGGTGATGCCATTCTTTCACAAGCTTGCTATAACGATGCTGTGCTGGTGTCGCCATGCATCAGCCCTGGCGAGAAAGAGATAATGCGACGAGCTTTTGAGGCTGGATTTCCACAAATCATTCTTTTAGAGAACGGCATCTCTCCCATGCAAAAGCCCAGTGGCAGGCAGTTTGACGCCTGTGCCGAGGGTAGGCTGCTGCTACTCAGCCCGTGGGAGCATCACGGCGACCACCGCGCCATCACCCGTGAGCAGTGCCTGCAACTCAACGCTCTCGCAAGCAAGATTTGTGAGTGAAGCGTCGTGGGAGTCTAAGTATTGCGAGCGTCAGTCTCGCATAACCCGCATAATTATGTTAATTTTCCAAGAAAACATTGTCATTACACAAAAAATGTGTATATTTGGAGAAATTTTCATATATTACCATAAAAGCGCGTTTTAAGACTATAACACATTAACATCAAAATAGAAAAAGCATGAAGAAGAAATTATTACTTTTAGCCGCCGCTGCGCTGCCGCTCTTGAGCATGGCTCAGGGCTGGCCCGACAACTATGGCGGCGTGATGATGCAGGCGTTTTCTTGGAACTCCTTTGGCGACACCCGTTGGGTGAAACTCACCCAGCAGGCCGACGAGATTTCCCAGTATTTCGACCTCTTGTGGATTCCCCAGAGTGGCTGGACAGGCAGCAGCGGCTCGATGGGATATGACGTGAAGTACTACTTCAACCAAAAAAGTGCTTTTGGCACCGCTACCGAGCTGCGCGAGCTCATCAGCACCTACAAGGACAAAGGCACCGGCATGATTGCCGACGTGGTGGTGAACCACCGCGGCACCCTCTCCAACTGGGTGGACTTCCCCGTTGAGACCTATAACGGCGTGACTTACCAGATGACGCCAGCCGACATCTGCAAGAACGATGACGGCGGCGCCACACAAACATGGCTCACCCAGCAGCAGACACAAGGCATCATCGACGCTAGTGTCACCCTCAGTGCCGAGCTCGACGAGGGCGAGGACTGGGGTGGCATGCGCGACCTCGACCACAAGAGCGAGAACGTGCGCAACGTCATCAAGGCCTACGTGAGCTTCCTTGCCAATGACCTGGGTTACACCGGCTTCCGCTACGACATGACCCGCGGCTTCTGGGCAAACCGTGTCGCCGAGTACAACGCCACCGCTGGCGTGCAGTTCTCGGTAGGCGAGAATTGGAGCAGCCTGAATGAGATCCAGACCTGGATTGACAACTGCAAGTGGAACGGCGTGAACATGAGCGCCTCGTTTGACTTCCCATTCCGCTACACCGTGCGCGACGTGATACGCGGCAATGACGACAGCGGCAGCAAGAAGACCTGGAAAGACCTCAACATAGGAGGCTTGATGGCTTCGCCCAATTTCAAGCGCTATTCAGTGACCTTTGTCGAGAACCACGACACCCAGTATCGTGACGAGAACAACCAGAACGACCCGTTGCGCGTCGATACCCTCGCCGCCAACGCCTACCTGCTCACCATGCCTGGCACGCCTTGCGTGTTCCAGCCTCACTGGTTGGCTTATAAGCAGGAAATCAAGAACATGATCGACATTCGCAAAACGGTGGGTGTGACCAACACCAGCACAGCTCAAAAATACACAATTTCGAAAAGCTATGAGATGTCGGGCTTCAAGTCGAGTGGCGCCAACGGCAGGTCGATGTATTGCATAGTTGGCAAGCAAAAGTACCTCAAAGACAATGTCATTTCTCAGTATTACGCAACTATCCTCAACGAGGCAGTGGAGGTGACCAAGGGCTACGGCTACCGCCTGTATATGTCAAAGAACTGCGAGATGGCGTGGTGCGACAAGGCTTCGGGAAAATACAATGAGGCGTTTGACGCCAAGCTCACCGCCGTCTCAGCAACCAGCGGCGCACAGCTTGTATATACCCTCGACGGCACTACTCCCACCGCCAGCAGCACTAAGGTGGAAAGCGGCAGTACCGTTCACATCACTCAGCCCTGCACCCTCACCGTGGGTTTGCTCAAGAGTGGCGCAGTGAGCGGCATCATCACCCGCAACTACGACTTTGCCGGTCAAGGCACTCCTCACACCATCAACGTCTATGTGAATGTTGATGAGGTGAATTGGAAACCGTTGCGCTACTACACCTGGGATCAGGACGACCAGCAGCACAACGGCAACTGGCCTGGCGAGGTTATCAGCGATAGGGTGTCGGTTGGCGGCAAGATTTGGTATGTGAAGCAATATACTCTTGCCAACGACGACTGCTACATGAACTTTGTGTTCAACACCGGTACCAGCGGCGCACCACAAACTGTTGATGTGCGCTATGCTACCACCGACAAGTTCTACACCATCTCGGCAGAGAAAGATGCCGATGAGACCGAGAAGAACAAGGTCAACGATGTTACCGAGGAGTATATAGGCTTGCCCATTGAGCCAGCGGCAATTACTGGCGACGTGAACGGTGATGGAGAGGTTACTGCTGCCGATGTCACGGCACTTTATGACTTCCTGCTTAACAACGACACTTCACACATTGTTAATGGCGACCAAACTGGCGACGGCGAAATCACGGCTGGCGATGTTACCGCTGTTTATAACATATTATTAGGAGGATCATAACATCATGCTGAAAAAACTATTATTAATGGGGACAATAGCACTTATGTGTCCCCTTTTTTCAAATGCCAACGTCTATGACGTGAATGGCGACGGGGAAGTGACAGCTGCCGATGTGACAGCACTCTACGACTATCTGCTCAACGGCAACGAGACCTATCTCGCCACCAGCGACGTGACAGGCGACGGCGACATAACAAGCGCCGACATCACTGCCATCTACAACGTGCTGCTCAACGGCATGCCTCCCGCACCGGTGCCCGAGCTGCTGGTGGGCGGCGACATCTCGATGCTCACAAAATATGAGGAGGGCGGAGCCATCTACAACGACAAGGACGGCAACCGCATCAACAACATCCTGCCCTACTTCGGGCAGCAGGGCTGGAACGCCATGCGAGTGCGTCTCTTCGTCAACCCCGAGAACGCCAGTGAGACCGCCAAGAAGGAAGGCGTGGTGCAAGACCTCGCCTACGTGAAGGCGCTGGGCAAGCGCATCAAGAACGCCGGATATGTGCTGGTGCTCGATCTGCACTACAGCGACTCCTGGGCCGATCCTGGCAAGCAGGCTGTGCCAGCTGCATGGAGCGGTGCCAGCTTTGCCGACCTGCAAGACAGCGTGTATAACTACACCAAGCGCGTGATGCAGGAGATGATTGCCGCCGGCGCGCGTCCCGACTTCATCCAGCTCGGCAACGAGATTACTGGCGGCATGCTGTGGCCCACAGGACAGGTCTATCCCGCTGGCGGCGCACCCGAAGGTGGCTCGTGGGAGAACTTCGCAGCCTTGCAGCACAGCGCATCAACCGCCGTGCGTGAGACTAGCCCCACCACCAAGATTATCCTCCATGTGGAGATGCACAACTATACTCAGCCGGGAGCCTTCTTCACCAACTGCGAGAGCTACGGCATCGACTATGATGTCATGGGACTAAGCTACTACAGTGCCTATCACGGCGACTTCACCTATCTGAATGGAGCTCTCGTGAGGATGGAGGCGGCATCGAGCAAGCCCATCATGATTATGGAGTGCGGCTACGGCTACGCCTGGGCACTGCCCGGCACCACCAACGACCTTAGCGGCACCTATCCTTACAGCAACGAGGGGCAGAAGTATTTCACCATCAACATGATTGCCAAGCTCAAGCAACACAGCCGCGTCAAGGGACTGTTCTGGTGGTGGCCCGAGGCCAACGAGAACGGCATCAACTGGCAGAACTCTGTCACCAGCTCATGGTGGAACGGCAGCCTCTTCGACAACCGCGACGGCAAAGCCCAAGACGCGCTCTATGAGATGAAGAGGTTCCTGGAATAGGAGTGGCTAAGAGTGACTAGGAGTGACTAGGAGTGGATAGGAGTGGATAGGAGTGGATAGGAGTGGATAGGAGTGGATAGGAGTAGATAAGAAATTCCTAGTCACTCCTATTTATTCCTAGCTATTCCTAGCTATTCCTAGCTATTCCTAGCTATTCCTAGCTATTCCTATCCATTCCTAGCTATTCCTAGCCTAGCCTAGCTACTCCTAGCCATTCCTAGCTACTCCTATCCTAGCCTAGAAAGAATCAAGGCTTTTCTCGACGAGCGAGAAAAGCCTTAAATATCATCAGGGGAATCAATTACTCATTGATTACATCGGCACGGGAGACATCACTGCGTGGAAGTCACCCTCATAGGTGATGTAGAGCTGGATGAAGTAGTTGCCGTCAACGTCGAACTTGAGGTTACCACCATCATAGCCCAGGTTGTTGATGTCGCCACCCCAGTTGATGTCCCAGCTCTCGTTAGCACGGAACTTGAACTCGGTGCCAGCAGGAATCTCGCAGCGGCCTTCCCAAGCGCCAGTAGCGGTGTTGTAGGTGAGCTTAGCATAGTCGCTTGCCCAGCCGTTGAAGCCGCCAATCACACCAATAGTGGTGATAGGAGTGAGATGATAGGTCATAGCGTCGAGATTAGCCTCTACCATGTAGAAGCCTTCGGGAGCGTTGATATTGCCTGCTTGAGCAGCAAGATATCCACTGTAGTCATCAATGCTCTCAAGGAGACCCCAGTCGGGAGCATTCCAGTTGTCCTTACCGCTACGGAACTTGAAGTCGCCGTTGAGGTACATGAAGCCGTAGTAGTCGCCATCGTTGTTGCGAGCACCCTTCCAGCCCTTGTTCTTAAGACCTGAACCTACTGGGGTTCCCCATCCGTTGGTGTTACCAGCCATCCAAATCATCTCGGCGTAAGCCAGACCCTCAACGTCGTAGGTCATGTCGTTAGTGTTAACGGTGATGATATACTGGGTGTAGTCCTCATCAATGTCGAGGTAAATCACGTGGGCGGCATCACCCTTTGCGAGATTGCCACCAAAGATGAAACCGTCGGTCTCCTCGTCGCTGCCCAGCTTGCCAGCCTCAAAGTTGTTGAGGTCGGTGAATGGCAGGAAGTAGAAGTTCATCTCCTGTGCAGGAACGGTGAGGGTGTATTGACCTTCACTTACAAACTCCATAGGAGTCTTGTCGTCGCCCTGAACGATATACATACCGGCAGCCATCAGCACAGCATCCTCGATGTCGCTGCTGAAGCGGAAGCCCTGACCGTTGTTCTTGAGAATAGTCACCACGTTGATTGGCACGTTAATAGCATCCTCAGGCACTCCGTAGAGAGCCTCAAGGACGTCGCGCAGCTCGGTAGTCTTGGCACGGCCCTGCTCGTCAACGTTAATGGTGCGGCTGGCGCTCTTGTCGGCATTGAAGATGGTAACAGTGTTGGTCGCTGTTGTACCTTCATCAGCATTGTAGGTGGGTGTGAACAGGAGCACGCTATCGGTTGTGATAGTAGTGAAGTCGATAGCACCAGCAGCAGCCACCACAGCGCTGGCGCTGGCGGTGTTCTCGCTGTTGCTCATGGGGTCGGCCCAGTCCTTGAAATCCTCGGTACAGCTTGCCATGAGCAAACCAATACCTAAAATATAAAATAACTTTTTCATGTTGTGTTAATTTCTTCTTTTAAGCGGTAGAGTTCGCTTCGCGAAGTTTAGTGTTTAGAGTTTAGTTTTTAGAGGTCTCTAAACTCTCCCCTCTAACCCCTAAACTTCGGCGAAGCCGACTCTAAGCTCATTTTATTGGTTCATAAATTACTCAATAGCAAGGAAATAGTATAGTCCTAAAATGTCATTGAAATAGACCTTGTAGCTTCCGGCCTTAGACACGATGTCGGGACCGCCTTGTGTACCAATGCCCAATGGGAAGTCGGTACCACCCCAGTTTACATCCCAAGAGTTGTTGGCGGCAAACTTGAACTTGCCACCGTCGAGTGTGATGATTACAGTCATCCACTCGTGGTTCTCGGTGTTGTCGCGCTTGCCCATAGCAGTCATGGAGTCATCGGCAGTGCTCCAACCATTGTGCTCACCAGGAATAGCGATAATGTCAAACTCAGAATATGTGCCGTCGAGCTTCTCCATCGAGAAGGTGTTATTAACGGTGTTCATAGTAATCTTGTAGTAGCCGTCGGAAGGGATACCGATGTTGTGGTTGTCGCCATCCTCATCGGTAACACCAGCATCGTTGCCATCGATGTTAGTGAAGTTCATCTGGGTGTCCCAGCTGCCTGGATCACGGACGAACTTGAACTGACCGCCGGCAGGGAAATAGCCGGCATACACGAGCGAACCGTTGCCGTCCTTGTCGAAGTCGGCTCCTGGCTCGGGCAGCAATGGAACAATACCGGTACCAATATCATTAACGTTCCAGTCGGCACTACCGATGCAGTTACCTACCATGTACCAGAGTACTGGGTCGGCAGGCTTGAGCTCGATGTAGTAAGGAGTAACAAGGAGTTTCACTACGTTAGAAACAACTTCACGAGCGCCAGGAGTGTTGGCTTTCACGCGGGCATAAACTTCCTGCTCGGCAGGAACCTGACCATCGACATAATTGCAAATCACAACAAGCGCTTTAGCCAGCTCGCTAGCGCTAACCTCGGCGTTGCAGGTGCTGAAGATGTTTTCAAAAGCATAGTAGTCGCACTGAGTCTCGCCACTTTCGTCGGCAGCCTCCTCGGCATAAGAGGTAGTCCACTGATTGGTGGCAGAAACCTCAACAGTATATTCACAAGCTACAGGGAAGCCTCCATAGTCGGGTTGCGACCAGGTGAGGTTCACTGTCTCAGAGTTTGCCAAGTCAATAGCTTGACCGGCGTAAGCTGGAGTGTTCAGCACGAACGAGTCGGGTTGCTGAAGCACTGGGTTAGAGTCGCGGTCATCACTACACGAGGTGAACATGAGAACTGCACCCATGAGCAATAATGCCGACTTGAATATCTTATTCATAATAATCTCTTATTTAATGTTTAAAGTGATTAGCTATCATTATTTGTAACCCTCGTTCTGTGTGAGGTTGGGGTTAGCAATCAGGTCATCGGTAGGAATAGCGAATACATTGCGGTAAGCCTCGAAGTCGCGGCCAGAGTAAGCGCCACCCTTCCATTGCCACTTATAGTCGGTGTTACCACCAAACTTGCCAAAGCGGATGAGGTCAACACGGCGACGTCCCTCAAAGTAGAACTCACGGCTCCACTCGTCGAGGATGTCGTTAAGAGAGTAAGACGCTTTCTCGGTAGCATGAGCGCGAGCACGCAGTGCGTTGATAGCGCTCACAGCGTCGGCAGGAGCAGCACCACTGCCACTCAGGCGGGTAACAGCCTCGGCGTAGGTCAAATAAGCCTCGGCGGCACGCATGTACATCAGTTGCGAGTCAGAGAAAGTGTTGTCTGAACCCTTCGAACCGTCGCACTTGAAGTTTGTGAACTTAGCAACAGCGTAGCCATACTTGAAGTCACTCTCGTTCTCCACGTTGAGGTGACGACCCTCGGTCTCAAAGAGGGCACGGTCGTCGCCAGCAGCGGCAACTACGTCGTAGGCATGTCCTTCGGGAGCCTCGATGTCGGTGAAGAACTTCTTGATGAGCTCGGGACGGCAACGGTTACCACCCCAAGTGCTGTTGTTATAGAGGCCGTTAACCTCGGTGGGGTCGTAGGGATAAGGATGCATGTCACTGTCGAAGGTAGAGCAAATCAGGAAGTTTGTTCCACCCCAAGAAGTAGTGCGAGTACCATTTTGAATTACTGGGAACAGAGCCTCAACCATAGCACCATTAGTGCCGTTGTCGCCCATGAAGAGCATCTGGTAGGCAGTGAAGTGACGGGTAATACCATCGACACCTGCACCCTCGTAGTCGTTAGTAAAGAGTGTGTAAGCTGAATCCATCACCTTCTTGGCATAGTCGCGGGCAGCAGCCCATTGAGGAGTGCCGGTATAGACTTGTGCATTGAGGTAGAGGCGTGCAAGAAGCATCCAGGCAGCAGCCTTGTCAACGCGACCGAAACCAGTTTGACCATAGTTCTTAGGAGCGGGATCGCTGAGCAGTTGGTCGCCAGAGCCCTCGCCAATGATGTCCTTAAGCTCGCTCTCTATGAACTCATAAACTTGAGCGCGAGTGTATTGCTCGGGGTTGTCACCCGAAATCTTGGTAGTGAAAGGAATGTTTCCGAAACCGTCCATCAACAGATAGAACTGGAAGGCGCGCAGGAAGCGAATCTCGGCACTCATTGTAGCGTCGTAGTCACCAAAGACTTCCAGATACTGGTTGCAGAAGGTGATACCGATACACAGTCCGTAGTAGTAACCACGCAGCATTGGGTGGCTAGCGTCATAGCTGTTGTGGCAATAAGAAGAAATACCCTCGTCACCCCAACCGCAGATTGCCTCGTCGGTAGTGAGCTCGTTAGAGTTCCACATCTGGCGGAACTTGTGCTGGAAACCACCATCAAGACCGTCAACGTCAACGTTGTCGTCGCCACCGTTGTTACCCGAAGTGGCGAATACCGAATAGCACTTGTTGAACAGTTGCTCAGCGGTAACGTCATTTTTCAGAGAAGGGTCGATAGGCTCCACGTCAAGGTCTTTGACACAAGAGTTCAAACCCAAGCCCATGATGATAACAGCGGCTGCGCAAACTATATATTTAAAATACTTATTCATTTTGATATATATTAAAATGTGTCTTGAAAAATTAGAAGTTCAGGCTCAAACCAAGGATGAACGAGATGGGACGTGGGAAGATGTCGCCACCGATACCGCCAAAGATCTCAGGATCGATACCATCATACTTGGTGATGCAGAATACGTTAGAAACTGTACCATAAACACGTCCGCCCAGGCCGTGATAGCCGTTGCTCTTGAAGAGCTCGTTGAAGCTGTAACCCAGGGTGATGTTGTCACACTTGAGGAACGAAGCGTTCTGTACCCAATAGTCGCTGAATACGGTCTCGTTGTCATAGGTTTGCCAACCCATCTCAACTGCCGACAAAGGACGATTGTTGAAGTAGTTACCCGAAACGTTCTCCAGAATGGCGGCGTTGCTCACATTGTGATGACCTTGTGCCACGTTGTTGAACATGTAGTTGCCAATGCTTGCGCGCAGACTGAAACCGAAGTCCCAGTTCTTCCACTCGAGCTTAGAAGCAAAGCCCATAGTAACAGGAGCCCAAGGACTCTTGTAGAGATACTTGTCGGCCTCGCTAATCACGCCGTCGGCGTTGCGGTCAACAACCTGACCCTCGATGGGCTTGCCATCGGCATCATAAACCTGCTGATATACATAGAACGAGTTGGCGGGATGATCTACAAAGTGAGCTTGAGCAGGACCGTTGATGCCAATGCTACCAGTGGTAACAAAGTAGCTTGGGTCGTCGCTGATGAGCTCAGTAATCTTGTTGCTGTTGTAAGTCAAGTTGTAGTCAAGAGTCCACAACAGGTCGTCGGTAGAGATGGCTTTCCAGTTAACGGCAAACTCAATACCTGTGTTGCGCAGCGAACCGATGTTCTTGTAGAAAGCGTTGCGGAAGTTGGTCATTGCCGAGAAGGTAGCCCAGTTCAAGAGGTCGGTGGTCTTGCGGTAGTACCAGTCGATGCTACCTGTCAAGCGGCCGTTCATCACACCCCAGTCAAGACCCACGTTGGTGGTGGTAGTGGTCTCCCACTTAAGCTCGGGGTTATACACGTTTGGTTTAGCCTTTGAGCCATCGCCCAAGAGGTCGTAGAACGCGCCCTGGCTGCCGTTGCTCATCACGTAGTTGGCAAAGTAGTTGTAGTCGCCGATGCCTTCCTGCTGACCAGTCTTACCCCAACCGAGGCGGAGCTTCAATGTGCTGAAAGGACCTTCCTTCATGAATGCTTCCTCGGCAATGTTCCAAGCAAGAGCTGCCGATGGGAACAATGCCCAGTGGTCACGGAAGCGTGACGAACCATCGTAACGCATGGTGAAGGTGAGGTAGTACTTGCTGTCGTAGATGTAGTTCATACGGCCGAAGAACGATACCAGATAGTTCTCAGTGCGATAGCCGAGACCGTTGTTCTGGCGATAAACACTCTCACCGCGTATGGCACCTGCCTTAGAATCGCCAACAGCATAAGTTGCGCCAGGAATCCATGTTCCAGGAACGACTGTGAGTACATCGTCGGCACCGAAGTAGAGAGCCGAGTTAGATGGGAATGTACCCCACGACTCGTTAAACTCCTTGCGCCAGTTGTGCTGCCACTCATAACCTGCCATGATGTCGAAGTGGTGCTTGTCGTTGAAATCCTTGTAGTATTGAGCGTAGGTGCTCAACTGGAGGTTCTCCTTCGACTGAGTGTAGTAGCTGGTGTTGCCCCAGTAGTTGCTGGTATTGCTGATGTTGGTGCTGATGTTGTGACCCTCACCGTGAGTGAAGTCACCACCGAGTGTCAAGTGCAGACGCAAGTCCTCAAAACCGTGAATCTTGTAGTCGATGTCGGCACTACCGATGAACGAGCGGGTCTTACCGCTGTTGTCATGGTTGTCGAGCATTGCCACGGGGTTGTAAGGAGCGTTGGTGTTCTTAGTGTAGGGCCAAGCGGGATCGGCAGTGTTAATCTGCAGCCAATCGAAATAGCCACCCACACCGGCATACATAGGATCGTCGCTGTAAACGGGCTGAGTGGGGTCCATGCGCACTGCATTACCCACGGCGCCAGTGTCGGCAAAGCGGCTCTTGGTCCAAGCGAGCTTGCCATTGAGGTTGAAGGTCAGGTGATCGTTCAAGAGCGACGGACTGAGGTTAACGGCTACAGTGTAGCGCTTGTAGTCCGAAGTCTTGAGGATACCTTGCTGGTCGGTGTAACCGAGCGACAAGCGATAAGGAAGGAAATCCTTAACCGAGCCGGCAACGGTGATGTTGTGGTCATGGCTGAACGCGGTGCGATAGATTTCGCTCTGCCAGTCGGTGTTGGCGTTGCCAAGCAGCGAGAGGGCAGTTTCCTTGCGGGTGTCGTTCTCAAAAGCGTTGGCGATAAACGCGCGATACTCATCACCGTTCATCACCTTGATGGTCTTTTTCTTCATGCTCCATGTAACGTTGCCATTGTAGCTCACTTGTGGAGCTGTCTGTCCACGACGGCCCTTCTTGGTGGTGATGATGATAACACCGTTAGAACCACGCGAACCGTAGATGGCGGTTGCCGAAGCATCTTTCAAAACGTTGAAGCTCTCGATATCCTGTGGGTTAACGAGAGAGAGAGGGTTAGCCACACCACTAATGCCATTGTTATCCATGGCGATACCATCGATAACGATGAGTGGGTTGTTGCTGGCGTTCAGTGACGAACCACCACGAATGCGGATTGTGGCACTACCACCAGGGGCACCGTCACCACTGGTAACGCTCACACCGGCAACTTTACCGTTAAGCATGTCCTGTGCGCTCACTACCACACCCTTGTTCTTGGAGTCGGGGCGTAGAGCAGTCACACTACCGGTGAGGTCGCTCTTCTTGACAGTACCGTAACCAATCACCACCACATTCTCGAGCACTTGAGCGTCGTCGAGCATCTCGATAACGAGAGTGGGAGCGGCGGTAACGATCTGATCTTGAAGACCGATAGAAGAAACTTGGAGCTGGGCGCCCTTTGGCACAGTGATTGTGAAGTTACCGTCGAAGTCGGTAGCCACCACATTTGTGGTACCCACTTGGGTAACCGTTGCACCAATAACAGGTTCGCCGGTAGCATCCTTGACATGTCCCTGCACAGTAATCTGTGCGTAGGCTCCGATGGATAGGAAGAGTCCTATCATCAGGGCTAGAATCCTCAGGGGAATTCTAATGTTTACCTGCTTCATCTTGTTTTAATTAAATTGTTATTAAGTTATTAAGTTATTAAGTAAAAAAAATGTTTGGTATTTTCTAACTATTTGCTATAGTTTATTGTAATCAAAAAGTTCAGAGCGAAATTTTGCAACTACAAAATTAATTACTTTACATAAAAGCAAAGTGTTTTTGCTATTTAATTATGTGTTAAATGAAGCGCAAACGTTTGCATTAAGATAATTTAAGAAATTAAAGAGTTAGCCTTTTTAAGATTTATTGTAACTTTGAACTCTCAATGCAGCAACACGTCAGCCTTTGTGGCGCAACACGCTGAAAATGAATTACTAATAGCTTGCCATTATGAATGAGAAACAACCTTTGACAATGAAAGACATTGCCGCGCAGCTCGGTGTTAGCGTGGCAACAGTGTCGCGTGCCTTGAAAAACAGCCCAAACATCAGCAAGAAGCGCCGCGAGATGATTCAGCAGTATGCCCGCGAGCACGACTACTACCCTAACGTCATCGCCGAGCAGCTGCGCCACAGCCGCCAAAAGCCGTCGCAAATCATCGGTGTGATACTGCCCGAGATAGTGCATTTCTACTTTGCCTCAATCCTGAGCGGCATCGAGGAGAAAGCCAAGGAGCGCGGCTACCGCATCATGGTGGCGCAGAGCCGCGAGAGCTACGAGCGAGAGGTGGAAATCTGCGAGTCGTTCAAGAAGAACAAAGTGTGTGGCATCATCGTCTCGCAGGCTAAGGACACCGAGCAGTACGACCACTTCATCAAGCTGGTGAACAGCGGCATACCACTGGTGTTCTACGACCGCATCTGCCCTGCCATCAACGCCAGCCGTGTGGTGGTAGATGACTATCAGGCAGCCTACAAAGCTGTGGGACACATGATTGAGAGTGGCTGCCAGCGAGTGGCGTTCTATGTCTCTAACCTGAACATGGAAATATCGAAGAACCGCCTCAATGGATATAAAGACGCTCTATATCATCATGGACTGCAGCCCGATGAGAAATTGATTGTTCAATGCGACAATCCCGTTGATGCCGAGAGAATCACCCCCGAGCTGCTCAAGATGAAAGACCGCCCCGACGCGTTCTTCGCCATCAACGACGAGACGGCAATCGCCATCATGTACACCGCCAAGAAGATGGGGCTGAGGGTGCCCGAGGACGTGTCGGTGTGCGGATTTACCGACAGCGAGCGCGCCATCTCCTGCGACCCCATGCTCACCACAGTGCATCAAAATGGCGCCGAGGTGGGCAGCCAGGCCACCGACATCCTTATCGACATGGTGGAGGGCAAGCTCCCCATCGACCGCGCCGAGAAACGCATGGTGCGCACAAAACTTGTGGTGAGAAGCACCACAAAGTAAGTGTTAAGGGTTAAGTTTTAAGTGTTAAGTAAGGACGAGGCGTGCCTCGTCCGCTAGAGATTCTAGAAGGTCTAGATCGTCTAGAAAATCTAGAAAATCAAGAATTTCTAGTCAATCTAGAAGATATGGAATTCTAGAACACTCCCCCTAAGCCGCAGTTTCTTCGGTTTTCTTGATTTTCCAGCCTTTGTAGAAAAATTCCTCTTGCGCCGTGTAGCGGGGCAGGTATTTCTTTAGCAGATAAATGACAGGGAACTCGAGAGCCAGCACAAGCACCAGCACAATGAGGAACGGCCAAGGGGTGTCGGCAAGCGAGGGTAGTAGCTTGCCTATCAACGCTTTGAGCGGACCAATCAGGAAATAGTGGGTGCCTAAAACCATGATAGAATAACGTCCCAGGTGCGAGATGACCGGCACAGGACGCTTGATGTACTGGCACAGGAAGAGCAGCGACATGATAGACAACGCCGGCAGCATATAGAGCCTGAAATAGCTGGGATAGACGCGGTGAAGCATGTTGATGCGCTCCGAGAAGAAAAACAATATAACCGCAACAGCCACCGCCAGCACTATACGCACCGCAACGTGAGGACCTTTCTCAAGCAACCCCAGCTTTCGTGACTCGGAACCTAGCACAAAGAATGGCATTGCCACAAGGGCTATGTCGAGATAAAGGATTATAGTATAATGGGCACTCACTAGTGCATAGCCTATCGCCGACAACAGCAGCGCAGCGACTATCGTGAGCCAGCGAGGGAGGAACTTCTGCAACAGATAGTAGATGATATTCACCTCAAAAAGCACTACCAGGAACCATGTGGGAGTGTTATTCTCGATGGGGTTGAGCGGCATGCGCTCAAGCGCCTTTGCCACACTGAAATGGCTCTCAAGCAAGTTCCTACCAAAATAATAGATTGTGCCTATTATCAGGAACAATATCAATGGAACAATGATGTTGTTGACCTTCTTGCGGGCGAAATCAAAAAAGCCGTCATAGAGCTTGAAAAACAGTCCCGACAAGAAGAAATACATGGGAATGCGGAACTGCTGCAGCATATATCCGTAGGGGTCGCCAAATGCCGTGGTCTTGACATGAAAAGCCACCACCAAGATGATACACAGCCCCTTCATGAAATCGATATATGCTATCCTTTGCTTTGTAGCCATTTTATTGTTTTTATTGTCATCTTTTTTTCTAGAAATTCTAGATTGTCTAGCAAACGGACAAGGCACGCCTTGTCCCTACTTAACACTTAAAACTTAACACTTATCACTTAACACTTATCACTTAACACTTACTCCTCGTACCACGTGCTGTACATCAAGTAGTTGCGGGCTATCTTCACATTGATTTCCTTGGCTTGGGCAGGGTCAACCATCTTCTTGAACTTGGCGGGCGAACCTGCCCACAGCTCGTGAGCGCCAACCTTAGTGCCACTAAGCACCACGCTGCCGGCGGCGACGATAGCGCCCTCCCCTATCTCGGCATGGTCGAGGATGGTGCTGCCCATGCCAATGAGTGCCATATCATTGATTTTGGCACCGTGGATGGTCACGTTGTGGCCAATGGACACATCGTTACCAATCTCGATGGTAGATTTTTGATATAGAGTGTGCAACACGCTGCCATCCTGCACATTAACTCGGTCGCCAAGGGTGATGGTGTTCACATCGCCACGCAGCACAGCGCCAAACCAGATGCTGCACTCGTTGCCAATGGTCACATCGCCCACCACCACTGCATTGTCGGCAAGGAAAGTGCCCTCACCAATCTTGGGCTCAAAGCCCCTCACTTTTCGTATTATAGCCATTTTAATTTAATGCATAATTCATAATGCACAATGCACAATTATTATAATGCATAATGCACAATGGGTATTATTATTTATTATCAAAAATTGTTCTAACTATTGCTGTGAGAATTCTTATTAATTCCCTACAATCATTTAATGTTTCTTCTCCTCTATCAAAGGAAATATATTCACTCTCTTGCATTAACTCGAGCCAATATTCTGTTTCACTTGCCTCCTTTAATGCTATATTCATTTTTGCGCCAAAATCGGCATTACTCTGACCACGAATAGCCTCTTTCACATTAGCTCCAATGCTTGTCGCAGAACGCAAGAAATGCCTTGACAGCACATATTCTCGTTTTTCATCAATCAAATAACGATAGAGTTTTATTGATTTAAGAGCAAAAGCTTTACTCTTTACAACTATAATATTCTCTGTGTCAGATTTCATTAATTGATTATTTTATTTCTTCATTAAAAACAATTTGCATTATGCATTGTGCATTGCGGCATTGTGCATTGTGCATTGTGCATTGTGCATTATGCATTAGAAAAGTGCTTTGCACTTTTCAGCCAGCCAATTCACCTCTTCCTCGTTGAGGTAAGGAGTGAGTCTCTCAAGCACCATTGCGTGGTAGTCGTTGATTTGCTGCACTTCCTCGGCGGTGAGCATGGTGGTGTCGATGAGGCGGGTGTCGTAGGGGAACAGCGTCAACGTCTCAAACTCCAGGAAGTCGCCGAAGTTCTCGGTCTTGGGACCTTCTACCACAAGCATCACATTCTCGGTGCGGATGCCATACTCGCCTTCCTTGTAAACTCCTGGCTCGTTGCTGGTTACCATGCCTGGTTCCAAAGCGACGAGAGCCATAGCTCTATTGAAGCGAATACCGTGAGACCCCTCATGAACTCCTAAAAAGTGCCCTATGCCATGACCTGTGCCGTGACCATAACTCATCGCCTCTTGCCACAACGGCATGCGAGCGAAAGCGTCGAGCTGCATACCATTGGTGCCCACGGGGAACTTGGCGCGGCTCAACGCAAGGTGTCCTTTGAGCACGAGGGTGAAGTCGTGCTTCTCCTGCTCAGTGGGGTTGCCCAAAGTCACGGTGCGGGTGATGTCGGTAGTGCCATCGAGGTACTGCGCGCCACTGTCAACGAGCAGCAGACCCTCGCCTTGAAGGGTGCTGGCACTCTCGGGAGTGGCAGTATAGTGAACGATAGCGCCATGCTCGCGGTAGCCGGCTATCATTTCGAAGCTGTCGCCACGATAGAGGTCGCTCTTGCCACGCTCGAGTTTGCCCTGCTCCCACACGTCAAGCTCATTGATGGTGCCACTGGCTGCATTCTGCTCTATCCACATAAACAGGCGCACCAGTGCTGCCCCATCGCGCTCCATAGCACGGCGGAAGCCCTCAATCTGCACCTCGTTCTTGATACCCTTGAGCGCCTCCACAGGCGAAGCGCCATACACTTTGTCACACTCAAGGATTTGCCCCAGCGTGTCGCTCACCTTGTTAGGGTCGAGCATGATGGTGAAATCCACATTGCGCTTGTCGAGGAATTTCTCTATCTCGTCATAGCCTTTGATGCGAACTTTGTAGTTGTCGAGATGGTTGCGCACCTCTTTGTTGATAATGTCGTCGGTGAAAAGCACACGGTCCTTGTCGCTCAAATAGAAGAATGCGATTGCCACAGGAGTGAAATCCACATCGCTGCTGCGCAGGTTCAGGAGCCACGCTATCTCGTCGAGAGCGGTGATGAGAATGCTGTCGGCGCCACTCGCCTCCACCTTCTCCATAGTGCGGGTGAGCTTGCTCTCCACGTCCTCGCCGGCATATTCCTCGTCGTGGACAAACGCCTCGTTCTTTGGCATTTCGGGGCGGTCCTCCCATATCACATCGGCAGGATAGAAATCGGTGGCAAGCAAAAAACCGTTCTCGGCACACAACTGCTCCAAGCGGTTAGCCTCCATCAGCGTGAACAGGTGACCGTCGATGGCGAGGGTGTCGTCCTCACGTATCTCATTAGCAAGCCATTGCATGATGGATTCCAAGTCATCAGCCTTTTGCAGTTCAAATCCTGTGCCTTCTAGTTCTTTCTCGGCCTGAAGGAAATAGCGGGAGTCGGTCCACAAAGTAGCCTTCTCCAAAGTCACAGCAACTTTGCCTTCGCCCGTGTATCCACTCACCCATTCAATAAATTTCCAGTGGTCGCTCACATACTCACTCTGATGAGGGTCGGTGCCGGGAATGATAACGGCATCCACGCCCTTGGCGCGCATCAGCTCGCGCAATTTTTCTAGATTAGTATTCATCGTATATAGAATTTTTGTGCATTTCGTGTTTTAAACTGCAAAAGTAATAAAAAGTTTTCAGAAATCGGTTGTTGAAGATTGACTTGGGTTAAGTTTTTTGAAGATTGTGGTATTTTTCTGCAACAAATCATTTGCTGTATGCGTCTATAAGGTTAAGAGCACATTGGAGCAAAACCGTCGCGTCCTTATCTTTAATCAACATTTTGAGTGATATTGATTTAAGGTAACGCGCATTGGTGATTTTCTCCATACTTTTGCAGAGAAAAAGATTATTAGATGACATATTTAGATTATACCGACAGCGATTTCTATATCGCGATAAAACAGCTGCTTCTAGAGCGTGGAAAGAAGTTGGAACTCAGCAGGGATAATTTCTTGTGCCATGCGGGAGACATATCGACTAAGTTAGGGATTCTCGTTAGCGGCACGCTGAAGTATTCAATTATAGCCACCAATAGCCGCGAGCGCATTATCTCGTTTGCTTTTAACGGCGACCTGGTGGGCAACTACAGCTGCATGCGTAACCATGCGCCGAGTCTGCTCGACATTGTGGCGACTGAGAGTTCAATAATCTATCAGCTTCCCATTGAGCATATTGATGCAGCAATAGGCCTCGAACATCGCTTGAAGCTCAGCGAGGCATTGTGCTATCAATTACTGAAAAGCACTATTAATGACTACTGCCAGTCGCCCGAGGAGCGTTATCTGGCACTTAACTAGCGTTTCCCCGACATCCACAACCGCATGACCAACCGCACTATAGCAAGCTATCTGGGCATCACTCCCGAGTCGCTGAGCCGACTGCGCAAGCGGCTGCTAACAAGACAACCATGAAAGACACTACAAAACTGCATCAAAAAACACCTGACGATATAACTCGCGACGAGCGTCTCGGCACAGTGGCAGTTAATGATTAAACTTCAAAACACAGCATTTAAAAAAGATTGCGCCCCACGATGTGAGAGCGCAATCTTCCATTATTATGAGAACTAGTTATTATTTGCTTTTGCCTTTACCTTTTTTGGCGGCTTTTTTAGTAGCGGCCTTCTTGGTAGCGGTCTTCTTGGCGGGTTGTGCCTTAGCGGGCTCTTGAGCAGCGCCTTCGGGGTTCATAGTCACCTCGATGCAGTTGTTGCTCTTTAAGAGTGTGTCTTTGACAAACTTGCTGATGTCGGCACCAGTAACCTTGTTTACAGTCTCCTTGTAACCATTCTGGAGGTCGATGTTGAACGATTTATACATGTTCAGCACGTTAATCCAGTGACCGTTGTTCTTAGCGTTGGTGTCATAGTCCTTGAGCATCTTCTCTTTGATCTTCTGGAGGACGTCGGCCTCGATTTGACCGTTGGCGACATCGCTGAGCGACTCACGCATAATATTGATGACGAGGTCCTTCTTCTCGGGCTTCATGTTCACATAGGTGAGAGCCTGAGTGAAAGGTTTATTACCCCTAATTGTCATTCCTGCGCTTGCATTGGGAGAGTAGGCTGCGCCCTCATCCTCACGAATCTTCTTGAGGAGTGATGTTTCGAGCACTTGACCCAGAATGTCGGCCTTGATGTCGTTCTCCATAGTGTAAGGAGCGTCATAGCTGTGCCACATCACTAATGAGGTGGTTTGAGGTGTCTCCATAGCGCGCGAGAACTCATTCTTCACGTTACCCTTCACAAACTCGGCACCATCCTTGAAATTCTCCTTCACGCCAGGCTGTGATGGGAGCGAAGCTATGTATTGCTCGATGAGAGGCTTGATAGTCTCCTCGTCGAAGCTACCCACGAAGTAGAAAGTGAAGTCGGCAGCGTTAGCAGTGCGCTCCTTGGCGATTTCAATCACGCGGTCGTAGTTCACATCCTTGATGTTCTCAACATTGAAAGGCATCTCACGCCAGTCGTGGTTATAGAATGTGGTCGATACACTGTCGCTCAAAGCCGACTGAGGATTGCTGCTCTTGTTCTTGAGCTGAGTCTCAATAAACGACATATAGGTAGAAGCAGCCTTCTCGTCCTTGGTAAGGGCGGTGAAATAGAGGTAGTTGAGCTGGAACAGAGTCTCAAGGTCTTTCTTGGTAGAGTTACCGTTGAGACGCTCATAGTTGTCCGAGAGATTCAGATCCACATTGGCGTTCTTGCCTGCGAGAGCCTTCTCAAGCTCGTTGTTGGTGAAGTTGCCTAATCCGGCAGCTGCCACTACAACGTCAAACATCTTGCAGTTAGCCCAGTCCTTAGGACCATAGAGCGAGCGACCACCCTTCGACTCGGCATAATATTTAATCTCATCATCCTTGAAGTCGGTGGGCTTGAGGATAACTGTCGCGCCATTGCTAAGGGTAAGCTCTTTGTAGCCAAGTGAGGTGTTCTCGGTCTCTTTCACAATCTTGCCGGGGGTGGGCATCTCGGTGATGAGAGGCTCGTCCTTAACGTTGTCAACGTAAGCCTCCAGCTTAGCGGCCTGTGCTGCGTCGATAGCGCCCTTAATCTGGTTCTCGGTGAGGAGAGTCACACCTTCCTTCTCGGGGTTGAAGTTGAGCACAACCAGGTTCTTGTCGTCCTTTGGCATGAGTTCAGCAAAGGTCTGGTTGATAGCCTCTACAGGAATTTGACCGGCAACCATATTCATAATCTGGTACTTCCACTCAATAGAGGGATAAGGCTCCTTCTCAAGGAAGTTAGCGCAGTACTCACGGCCAAAGCGGTCGTTGTTGATTTGATTGCGGTTGTTGTACTGCTTCTCAAGGTTGCTCAGGTATTCATCCCTAACGCGAGCATACTCGGTAGCGGTAAAGCCGTGCTCGGCAGCACGCAGAGCCTCCTCGGTAACGAGCTGAATGGCTTCGGTGTCCTTGCCGTCTTTAGGCAAAATCTGCAGCTGGAAGGCATCTTTAGTCTTAGAGAAGATATAGTTGCCATAGCCGGCGCCAGCCTGAAGGTAGGGGCAATCAGGCTCGAGAGATTTCTCCTCAAGGCGCTTGTCAAGCATAGTGCAGCTCATATCGATGAGATAATCCATCATGAGATACATCATGTCGCCCTTCATATTCTCGGGATAAGGGTCACTCTTATAATTTAAGACTATAATGTTGAACTGCTGTTCCTTGTCCTTGTCGATGATGAAGATGGGCTCATCGTTGTCGGGCACCTCCACGTCAACCACCTGTGCGGCGTCGGCAGCGGGAGCGGGGATAGGGCCGAACATCTCCTTAATCTTAGCCTCGGTGCGGTCCACGTCGATGTCGCCAACCACTACGATGGCCTGGTTGTCGGGACGATACCACTTGTGGTAGTAGTCGCGAATCTCGTCATACTTGAAGTTGTCAACCACGCTCATCAAGCCGATGGGCATGCGCTTGCCATACTTCGAGCCAGGATACATCTTCTCGAGGTTGCGCTCATACATGCGCTGCATAGCGCTCGAACGCACGCGCCACTCCTCGTGAATAACACCGCGCTCCTTGTCAATCTCCTCGCCCTGCAGCAGCAGGCCGTTGCTCCAGTCCTTGAGGATGAGCAAGCAGGAGTCGATAGCGCTCACGCGTGTGCTGGGCACGTCGTTGATGTTATAAACTGTCTGGTCCACGCTGGTGTAGGCGTTGAGGTCACGGCCAAACTCCACACCCAGTGTGCGAGTGTAGTCAATCACACCGTTGCCGGGATAGTGCTCGGTGCCGTTGAATGCCATGTGCTCAAGGAAGTGAGCGAGACCACGCTGACTCTCCTCCTCCTGGAGCGAACCCACGCGCTGAGCGATGTAGAAGTTCACACGGTGCTCAGGCCAGTTGTTCTGCTTGATGTAGTAAGTAAGTCCGTTAGGCAGCTTGCCAGTGCGCACCGATGGGTCGTTCTCGATGGGTGGCATGCCTTGTGCCATTGAGCCAAGAGCGATAAGCATCATGGCTGCAAAAAAGATTTTTCTCAGTTTCATACTTGAAAACATTAATTTTAAGGAATATATAAATAGAATTTTATTATCAATCACATATTTTAAACCTACAAAAATAGTTATTAATTGAGAAAAAACGACTCTTTGTATTATTATTAATTGTTAATTTGTTGAAAATTCTTGATTTTGGTCATTGTTTTGCGCCTCTAGCCAGCACAGATTTCGCTCTTGACGCTGGAATCGTCGCTTCTCAGTCTTCCTGGGTGATTTGGTTAATTTGGTCGATGAGCTGGTTATTGGTCTTCTGCATCTTGCGGAAGATGAGCCAAGCGACTCAAACTTGTCGAGTCCGTTCCACAAGTTGATGAGCGTTTCCTGAAACAGGTCCTCCACCTCGTCATGCTCTTGCGAGAACATATAGCACACCGAATAGATGGTGCTCTTGTGCTCCTGAAGCAGTTGCCTGAAATTGGATTCAGTTTTTTCCATTTTCTTGTTGGTTACATCTATAAGACGCAATAATTGTAGAAAAACTACAATAAAAAACTATTTTTTCTTTATTTTTTTAGAAAAACGTAGTCTTCACCGCCTTTATTTTTTGTGTTAAACGAAAATTCTGTATCTTTGTAAGCTAGAAAAAAATCAAATAACACAATAATATATGAAGAAATTTATCACTTTATTGCTGCTTGGCAGCTTGGTACTGGGCGCTAAAGCGCAGATTGTTGACGCCGAACATGCCACCAAGCCCACCGACAAAACGGTGTTTTACCAAACACCACAAATCGAGCAAAAGAACACGTTTATCGTGGTGTCTAAAACAGAGTTAAGGCTCTATGTCTATGGCACAGTGGGCAAAGACACCGTGCTCATGGCGAAGTTCCCCGCGTGCTTGAGCCGCAACAAGGGACAGAAGCAGCGCAAGGGCGACAACAAGACCCCGGAGTGCAAGCAGAGCAAGCCGTTCCACATACAGGCGATTCGCAACTCCTCGGCTTGGACCCACAACTTCCATGACGGTCGAGGCAACATCAAGGCCTATGGAGCATGGTTCCTGAGCCTTTACACGCCAGGTCACACAGGAATAGGCATCCATGGCAGCACCAACAATGAGAGCTCGGTGCCCGGTCGCCACAGCGAGGGCTGCATACGCCTGCGCGACAACGACATCATCACCCTCAAGGAGAAATATGCCTACATCAAAATGCCGGTAATCATCAAGAACGAGACCGAGGGACCCTGGCCCTGGGAGCTCAAAGCCCACTCTAAGGCAGTGCCAGTGAAGTAGCGCTTCGCGCTGATTAAAGATTAAGGATTAGTTGGTGCTTCGCACCGATTAAGGATTAGAGATTTTTAAACATGAGAAAGATATTCACAATAATAACGCTCGCTGCCGTTGTCACTGCTTTAACTTGCTGTGGCGGTAATAAGGATGAGGAAAGCAAATCTTCATCAACTCCACGCGAGAAGAAAGAGAAGTATAAGGACATCTACAAAGGTGACTATGACAAGAGCAAGACGTTCATCGTCATCTCCAAGAAAGACCTGCTGCTCACCGTCTATGCGCCCGTTAAGGGCGACACCGTGCCTGTGGCGCAGTTCCCTGTGTGCCTGAGTCTCAACAAAGGACAGAAGGAGAAAGAGGGAGATATGCGCACTCCCGAGAGCGAACCCGGCGAGCCCTTCGTTATCGATGCCATCAAGCCTGCTGGCGACTGGACGCACGACTTTGGCGACGGACGAGGCGCAATCCTCGCCTATGGCAAATGGTTCCTGCGCCTTAAGACTCCCGGCCATCACGGGATAGGCATCCACGGCAGCACCAACAACGACGAGTCGGTGCCTGGCCGCGCCAGCGAGGGTTGCATCCGCCTTCACGACCCCGACATCATCACCCTAAAGGAGCAATATGCCAGAGTGGGAATGCCGGTAATCATCAAGCAAGAAGATCAAGGGCTCAAGCCATTTGAGAAAAAATAACCAACAAGCGACACTCGTGTCAAGTAGTGCAAGCGAAGTCGTGTTAAGCAAGCGCCAGTCGTGTTAAGCAAGCCACGGTCGTGTTAAGCAATGCAAGCGTCGGTCGTGTTAAGTAGTGCAAGCGTCAGCTTGTTCAAGAAAAATAAAAACTAAAAAACTATAAACTTTAAACTATGAACTATAAACCATTCATCATGTGCGCAGCACTCACTATTGCTGGCTCGGCAGTAGCCCAGCAAAAGATTAACTACCCCAAGGCTCATACCGTAGATGTCACCGACGACTACTTCGGCACTAAAGTTGCCGACCCCTACCGTTGGCTCGAGGATGACAACAGCAGCGAGACCGCCGAGTGGGTAAAGGCCGAGAACGAAATCACACAAGCCTATCTCAAGAAAATTCCTTTCCGCGACAAGGTGAAGAAACGCCTCACCGAACTCGCCAACTATCCCAAGATGGGCACTCCGTTCTATGTAAAGGACAAAATCTACTATTTCCATAACGACGGTCTGCAGAACCAGAGCGTCTTATATGTCAAAGACAAGCTCGACGGAGAGGCACGCATGGTCTTCGACCCCAACACCTTGAGTGAGGACGGTACCGTAGCGTTGCAGAGCCTCAACTTCTCGAAGGATGGACGCTATGCCGCCTATACCATCACGCGCAACGGCAGCGACTGGAACGAAATCATCGTCCATGACCTGAAAAACGACAAGATGCTCGACGACCACATCATCTGGGCGAAGTTCACCGACGCTCAGTGGCTCGGCGACGGCTTCTTCTATAGTGCCTACGACAAGCCCGAAGATGCCAAGTCGTCGAAGAACGAGTGGCACAAGGTGATGTACCACAAGCTGGGCACGCCACAAGACGAGGACTACCTCGAGTTCCGCAGCTACGACGACCCTCTTCTCTTCCACCAGGTGGGCGTTGACGAGGACGAGCGCTTCGTCTTCATCCTCCAGAGTGCCGGCGAGGGCAACGCATTGTTCGTGAAAGACCTGAAAAGCCTAAATCCACACTATGTGAAGATTGCCGACGATGGGGAGTATTCATTTGGTCCCATCGGCGTAGATAACGGCAAGATTTATGTGATGACCAACCAAAACGCGCCTTGCTACAAGGTGCTTGCCTACGATGCCGAGAACCTCGGTGCCAAGAACTTCACCGAGTTCATCCCCGAGAAGAAATGGGTGCTTAGCGGCATTCAGATGAGCGACCACAAGTTCATCGTCACCTACGACCGCGACGCCAGCAGCCATGCCTACCTCTATGACCGCAACGGCAAGGAGCTTCAAGAAATCAAGCTGCCCACGCTCGGCTCGGTGGGCTTCAGCTGCAAGAACAACCGCAAAGAGGTGTTCTACAACTTCACTTCCTACACTTTCCCAACTACCATCTATAGCTACAATGCCGAGACCAATGAATCGACTCCATTCTTTGAACCCAAGATAGCCCTCAACCCCGAGGACTACGTCACCGAGCAGGTGTTCTACCCCAGCAAGGACGGCACCAAGATTCCTATGTTCCTCATCTACAAGAAGGGGATGAAGAAAGACGGCAAGCGACCCGTGTTCCTCTATGGTTATGGAGGTTTCAACGTGTCGATGAACCCCGGCTTCAGCTATGCGCGCACACCATTTGCCATGATTGACAAAGGAGGCATCTGCGCCTACACCAACCTGCGTGGAGGTGGCGAGTATGGAGAGGAGTGGCACAAGGCTGGCACCAAGATGCAGAAGCAGAACGTCTTTGACGACTTCATCGCCGCTGCCGAGTGGCTAATAGACCAAGGCTACACCAAGAAGGGCAAAATTGCTTGCAACGGAGGCAGCAACGGAGGTCTGCTCGTGGGCGCTGTAGTGAACCAGCGTCCCGACCTGTGGGGTGCCGCAGTGCCTCAGGTGGGCGTGATGGACATGCTGCGCTATCACCTCTTCACCATTGGCTGGAACTGGGCTCCCGACTACGGTCGCAGCGACGACAGCCGTGAGATGTTTGAGTATCTCAAGGGCTACTCACCACTGCACACCATCAAGAACGATGGCACGCCCTATCCTCCCATCATGGTCACCACCAGCGACCACGACGACCGTGTGGTTCCTGCTCACTCGTTCAAGTATGCCGCTCAGCTGCAAGCCAGCAACACCGGCAATGCCGTGAAACTCATCCGCATCGACGTGAACGCCGGCCATGGCCACGGCAAGCCCATGAGCAAAGTGATTGAGGAATATACCGACATCCAGTCGTTTATCATGTATAACCTAGGGGTGAAACCTTGATTTAATGCATAATGCATAATGCATAATGCATAATGCACAATGCACAATTCATAATACACAATCTATAAAAACTAGAATATCTAGAAAATCTAGAACTTCTAGAAAAAACTAATAACTAAATTGATTGAAGCACTTAACATAACAAAACGCTATGGTGACCTTGAGGTCCTGAAAGGGGTCTCGGTCACCATCAACGATGGCGAGATTGTCGCCATAGTGGGACCTAGCGGCGCGGGGAAGACCACGCTGCTGCAAATCATCGGCACCCTCGACTCGCCACAGGGCGGGCAGGTGCTGTATGACGGCACCGACGTGCTGAAGCTCAAGCAGCGCGAACTGGCGCACTTCCGCAACCGCAACATCGGTTTCGTGTTCCAGTTCCACCAGCTGCTGCCCGAGTTCACCACACTCGAGAATGTCGCCATACCTGCCCTTATAGGCGGCGACAAGCGCAGCGAGGCCTACGAGCGGGCACGCAAGCTGCTAGACCACCTCGGGCTGGGAGGAAGGCTTGAACACAAGCCTGCACAGCTCAGTGGTGGCGAGCGTCAGCGGGCTGCTGTGGCACGCGCCCTCATCAACAACCCCAAGGTGATTCTCGCCGATGAGCCGTCGGGCTCACTCGACTCGCAGAACAAGCAGGAGCTGCACCAGCTCTTCTTCGACCTGCGCAAGGAGTTTAACCACACCTTTGTCATCGTCACCCACGATGAAGGTCTTGCAGGAAACACCAATGTGGACCGGGTGCTGCACATGCGCGACGGTTTAATAATGCATAATGCATAATGCACAATTCACAATTATACAAAGCTTGTAAAATAAGCTCCCCCTCTAAGATAGAGGGGGCGGGGGGGAGTATGACACTCCAGCGAAAATTGGTAAGAAGTATCTACATTTGTCTCTTTATGCTCCTTTTTATTGCTTGCGACCGCAGCCATGACGGGACACTTGACGACACTTTTGAGACGCAGGTGGTGGATATCGTCACCTACACTGGTCTTGACACCGACAACCACGCCACATTCCGCCTTGACGGACGTGACGACGACCCTGCCGTGACGCTCTACTCCACTGTGGGAGCTCCCGACAAAGTGAAGGAGAACGAACGCCTGCTGCTCACCTACTCTATCGCTCACCGCGCCGGCGACAACTCCTACTGGAACATCGATGCCGTGGGCTACTCACGCGTCATCAACGACTCGATACGTGTCAACGCCAACCCGCTCGACACCTATCAGATGCGACCCATACGCCTCATCAGCGCATGGCGCACCGGCGAGTTCATCAATCTGCATGCTAAGGCTGAGGCAACATCAAAAAGCCGATTGATCTACATGATGATTGATAACGATACCAAGTATAACGACACTGTGCAGGCCTATCTTGTCCACGACCTGCTCAACACTCCTAGCGACAGCATTTTCCAGTGGCGCGAGTTCTATATGTCGATAAACGTCGCTGCACTGAAAAGCCCCAATGCCCCCTGCCAAGTTCTCCGCCTGAACCTCAATGACGAAAATAACCCCAAAATCACCTACCGCGACTTCCAAATTAAGTAAATTTCAAATAGGTCATTAGGTAACTATTAAATGTTTTCATTATCAAACAAAAACAACAAAATTTTACAAAAACAACAAGATAATATTCTTTGTTGTGTTTGTTTTTCTTTGTTGTGTTTGTTTGATAGAAAAGTGGATGAAAAATAGGATTGCTGAACAGTTACCAAAATAAAGTGCCTCGGGGCTATTGAAGCCTCGAGGCACTATTGTTTAAAAGTTTGGTTTATTTTCTATTTCTTAGTTAGCAATGGATTAAGTGAAACTTGTAGTGCCAGTAGCCGAACTGGCCAAGTCTATTCCGTGCCGTGCTGTCGTGGCATTACCAGCCGCTACCACCAGAATAGCTGGAAAGCGATACTGACGAACCTCCGCTGGCATTGCTATAGCCTTTACCGCTCCAGAACGAGGTGCCGCTACCGGTCACGCCGCTATAGAGTTTGCACGATGGCGAGGTTACCACCATGGTAGAGCCGCTGCTGCTGCCACCGCCAGGTCCGCCAGGTCCCATACCACCGCCACCGCCACTGCTCAGAGTGGGTGTCTGGAATGCGGCAACTACGGTATTGCCATTATATAAGGCATACCAAGTCTGTGAACTAGCAGTTGTTGAGTAGCAAGACTGGCTCATTGATGCGCCACTCTCAATGGCACCCATGCTTGCGCCGATTGCGGCAATATTGGCACCACTTTGGATATACACCTTGTAGCCACCCTCGCTGTTGGCGTCAAGACCTTCTTCGCTTCCGTAGCAGAACACCATGCCGCCGCTCAGGTACATGTTGCCATTGCTGTCGAGCGCATCGTTGTTGGTAGCCACTGCGTAGATGTAGCCTCCCTTGATATACATGTGTGAGGCACTGTTGAGAGCATCGTCATAGGTGTTGCCCTCAATGTAACCGCCGTTGATGGTCATGATTTGCTTGCTCTCGATGCCCTCACTGCCTTCACCGCCTGTGGCGCTCACTTTAAGTGTGCCACTGTTGATGGTGATATTGCCCATCACCTTGATTGCCTTGGCCGAGCCACTTACGGAACTACCGCCACCAGGACCCCAACCGCCACCTGACGATGCGGCAGCAGTGCCAGTGGTCGAAACAGTAAGCGTGGGTCCAGTGCTGCCACTTGCGCCCTGCACATATTCTCCGTTTACCTTTATGCCCTTGCCGCCCTTGCCGGTCATACTAATGTTGATGGTGCCGCCCAGCAGGTTGATGTTACCGTCGGTCTTGAAGCCCTTGGCGGTGTAGTAGTCGCCAGTTGAGCCGGCAGCCTGTGGTGCACCGGTGTTGGTAATGGTGATTGAACCGCCATTGGTGGTCATATTGGTTGTGGAGACACCCTTACCGGCCACACCGCTCGAGTTAATCTTGAGCACGCCGTCGTTCATCACAAAGTTAACAGCCTTGACACCGCTGCTGTAGCTGGCGTCGTTGTTAAACACGAGCATAGCTCCACTTGGAGTGAGGGTGATGTCGCCGCCATTGATGGTAACAGTAGCCTTGCTCTTGATGCTCTTGCTCATAGAGCCGCTGTTGGCCACTGTGATGGTGCCGGCATCGATGGTGATGTTGCCGTCGGCCTTGATGCCGGCAGCGTTGTAGGTAGTGCCAGTGTCCTCGCCCTGGTCGCTGCTGCCGCCATAGGTTGCAGTGACATTGGTGAGGGCGTAGGTGCGAGTAGTTCCACTGGTTGAGTAGGTACCCAACTGATAGTAGATGTCCTCGCCTGCAGTGGGACCATTGAAGGTGGCACTCTGGATGGTGTAGCTTGTGCCACCTCCCCAGCCGCCACCGCTGGTGTAGTTGTCGCTCTTGAAATAGTAGGAGCCGCTGTCGGCAGCGCCGAAGTCGTAGTAGTAGAATGTGAGGCTGCTGTAGCCCGATGTCTTAGTCACAGTGTTGCTGGTAATGTTTGCCACCAGTGTGCCGTCGCTCTTGTAGAGGTACATGTTGGTCCAGGCATTTCCACCACCATAGCCACTCGTTGTGGGTTTAGCGACATAAATCTTGTAAGACTTGGGAGTCTCGCCACCACCAGTTGATGCACCTGGGTCGGCTGTACCACCAGCGCCGTTGGCTTTGATACCGATAGTGGTAGTGGTGTTAGCCTCATCGATGGTGATGGTGCCATCGGCATTCAGACCCTTGCCGCCTTGTGCGGTGTTGGTCAGGTCAACAGTTCCGCCATGAATGAGGATGTCGCCGCCAGCCTTCACGCAGGTACTATAGTCGATGTCGCCGTCGCCAGCCACGAGGTTTCCGCTCTGAACCATCTTGAGGGTGCCCTTGAGCATGATAAAGCTTGCGGCAGCCTTGATTCCCTTGCCGCCCTCGCTTGTCATAGTCATGTCGATAGTGCCATCCTTGAGAGTCACCTCACCGGTGTTCTCCTCGTCTTCTACGATATTGTCGTCATCGTCGGTCTCATAGCTTACCTGGATGCCGTCGTCACCCACATTCTTGATGGTGACCTTGCCGCCATTTTGCAGGTAGTACTGGTTGATGTTGAAACCATCGGCAACAGCACCCAAGATGTTGATTTCGCCCACGGTCTTCTTAACCTCTACATACTCCTTGCCCCAGAAGGCGTTCTTCGAGTTACCGGTGATGTTGAGGATGCCAGCGCCTTTGAACTCGGTGTGTCCCTTCACGGCGAAGCAGCCCTTCTGAGAGCCGTTAGCACCGTCGGTGAGGGTGTTGGTAGTTCCCTCCACGAGCTCCACCGCGATGCGCTTGCCGTCGCGGATGTTGATGGCTGCACTATCGGGGTTGTTAAGGGTTAAGCCATTGAGTCGCACGGTGGCTTTTAGTTTGCCATCTTGATAGAATGAGCCGTTGGTGGAGTTACCAGCGAGAGTGTAAGTAATCTCGTCGGTGACATTGGCATCTTGCAGAGCCACCACATGAGCACCGTTGACGCTGGCAGTCATGTTCTTGGCGATGTTGCCTGCCACAATCATGGTGGCGGTGTTGCCGTTGTAGGCCACATCTACGGTGTTGTCGTCAATAGGCTCATTGTTCACATAGATTTGATCTACATCGGCAATGTTGAAGGTCTTGCCTTGAGCGGTGAACGAGTTGCCGTTGTAATAATAGATGGTGTCGAGCTGCTCGGTGGTGAACGCCCACTTCACGTCGCCAGTAACTACCCACATGGTTTGATAGCCATCGGTAATCTCGCCCAGCGAGCGATTGCCATTGCCCAACAGGATGTTGTAAACAAATGTCACATCGGCACTGGTGATCTCGCCGTCGCCATTCTGGTCACCATTGACAACACCTGTGTAATCGTTGTTGAGCATCACGTTGTAGAGTAATGTAATGTCGGTGGCAGTGACTTCGCCGTCACCGTTCACGTCGCCGGCAATAGTAGGATTTTCCTCTGCTCCCAGCCCAAACATCATGTAAAGCACATTGCTCAGGCTGTTAGTGCCTAGCTGCGTGCCGTCATTGGCAGCTACAAGCTGTCCATTCTCAAAAGTCAATGTCAAGCCCTCGGTGGCAGGATAAGAAGTCTCCGAGCCACTCTTCAAGCCCACATTCAGATAGGGGTAGATAGCAGCCGACGCCACCATTACTCCAGCAAGAATTAGGATAGATAGAATTGTTTTCTTCATAAGAATAATATTTATGTATAGTTATTATTGGGTTCTAGTTTGTAATGGTTTTTGGTTTACAAGTGGCAAAAATACTCACCACGAACGAAGTAAACAATTTTTTTCAATTAAAAAGTCTATTTTTTATGTAAATGCTTGTTTATTTATAATTAAGGTATAACATAAAAGGCAAGATGTGACTTGCCTTTAAACCCAAATCGGTAATTTAGTGACTATAGGTTATTTTTTCGGTCTATGCTATCATAGTGGTGATAAGTATGGTACTGATAAACATATATATGAGCATTCCCACGATGTCGTTGGTCACCGTCACGAAGGGACCAGTGGCTATGGCTGGGTCGATCTTCAACTTCTCGAGGACGATGGGCACTATAGTACCGAAGACCGAGGCAAAGAGCACCACGGCAAACAGCGAGATAGTCACTGCCAACGAGGTGGCGATGGCCTTTTGTGAGTCACCGTCGGCAGGGAAAATCAAATTGTAGATAAACACCAGTCCGGCAATGAGCACAGCATTGAGCATTGCCACAAAGAACTCCTTTACCAGATGCTTGCCAGCTTGCTTGAGCTCCAGTGTGCCGTTGGCGAGACCCTGAACCACGATAGCGCTCGACTGAGTGCCCACATTACCGCCAGTGCCACCAATCAACGGGATAAACATCGCCAGACCCGGGAGCACCGTCTGCCAGCTGCCATTATCGCCACCTTCAAGAATAAGGGCATTGGCGATACCGCCCACAATGCCTATCAGCAGCCACGGGAAGCGTGCGAGGAACTGTTTCCACACACTGTCGCCAGTCTCCACATCGGCGACAAGACCGGTAGCCAACTGGTAGTCGCGCTCGCTTTGCTCACGCACCTCGTCCATGATGTCATCTACGGTGATGCGTCCCACCAGTCGCCCTATAGAATCTACCACCGGCATCGCCACTAGGTCATATTTCTCGAAGTCGAGTGCCACATCCTCGATGGGAGTGTCGGTGCGCACCGAGATGGGATTAGGCTCCATCACATATTTTATCTTGTTGGCCGAGGGGTTGGTAATAGTGGTCTTCAACGGGAACACGCCCTTGAGGCGGTGGTCGTCGTCAACGACGTAGATGTTGTAGATCTCGTCCATATCCTCGGCCTGCTCGCGCATCGTCTTGATGCAGTCGGGCATCGAGAGGTTCTCGTTGACGACAATCATCTCGGTGGACATGTGACCGCCGGCGGTGTCTTCGTCATATTGCAGCAGGTCCACGATGTCGCCAGCCTGCTCCACGTCGTCGATGTGCTTGATCACATCCTCTTGGTCGTCCTCGTCGAGCTCCTGGATAAGGTCAACGGCATCGTCGGCGTCCATCTGTTCCACTGTCCTGGCGATGGTCTCGTTGGGCATTATCTCGAGCAGGTCGGCACGCTCGTCCTCGTCGAGCTCGGCAAGCACGTCGGCGACGGTCTCGTCATCGAGCTGTTGAAGCACAAACAGCGCCTCGTCGGCATCGTCAAGCTCGTTGATAAGATCGGCGATGTCGGCAGGGTGCATATCCTTTATCTCGGCAGTGAGCAGCTCACCGTTCTTCACCTCAATGAGCTCTTTCAACTGGTCGATATTGTCGATGTTAAATTCTTTCATAGTGACACTTAGTTATCAGTTATCAGTTGTCAGTCGTCAGAAGTCTCTAAACTCTAAACTCTAAACACTAAATACTAAACTCTAAACTTTTGTGCAAAGCACAAATTATATTGGTCAGCTCCACAAATTGGCTCACGCTAAGCTGCTCGGGCCGTCGCTTGAACATTTCGGCATATTGCTCGTCGAGCCTCGGCATTGCCTCAGTGGGTATCATGCCGCGCAGCGAGTTTCGCAAGGTCTTGCGACGCTGGCCAAAGGATGTCTTCACCACGCTCTTGAACAGGCGCTCGTCACAGCCGAGGTCGGTGACACCGTTTCGCACCAAGCGTATTACCCCGCTCTTCACCTTGGGCGGAGGGTCGAAGACGTTCTCATCGACGGTGAACAGATACTCAATGTCGTACCACGCCTGCAGCAGCACCGAGACGATGCCGTAGGTCTTGCTGCCAGGACCCGCCGCGATGCGTTGCGCCACCTCACGCTGGAACATGCCGCTGCAGCACACCACCTGGTCTTTGTAGTCAAGCACATGGAAGAGGATTTGCGACGAGATATTGTAGGGATAGTTACCTATCACCACCATCTCGCCATCGCCACATGCCTCGCGCAGGTCGAGCTTGAGGAAATCGCGCTCTATGATGCGCCCGTCAAGGGCAGGGAAATGCGCCTTGAGGTATTCCACACTCTCGCCGTCGAGCTCCACAACCTTAAGGTCGTGACCGTTTTCCAGCAGGTATTGCGTGAGCACACCCATGCCTGGCCCCACCTCAAGAGCGGGCAGGTGCTTATAAGCGTCGATAGTGCCCGCAATGCGCTGCGCCACATCAAGGTCGATGAGGAAATGCTGTCCTAGAGATTTCTTTGCCTTTACCTGCTGCATAACGGTCGATTTTTAAACGGTGTTTAATAAATCTTATTTGCAATAATCGTTTTCAACACGCAAAATTACAGAAAAATGCGTGAAAAACAAAATTTGGAGGGCTTTTTAAAAAATTTCTTTATTTTGAGACTATTTTGACGCAAAATGTTTATCTTTGCAGGTTACAAAGCAATTTAGCAAAATCATTAAGACGAAAACTGCTGTGAAAAAGATTATTTCGGCATTATTGAAATATGGCATACCCATCGCAATTAGCGTGGGACTGGCGTGGTTCCTCTCAAAGAATGTGGACTGGGGAGCAATCAAGGTCAGTCTGCGCAACGACGTGAACTACTGGTGGTTCCTGCCAGTGATAGTGGTGAGCGTGTTCAGCCACATCTTCAGGGCTCTGCGCTGGCGGCTGCAGCTGCGGGCGATAGATGTTCACCCCTCGACGAGTGCGCTTGTCAACTCAATCTTCGGCACCTATTTTGTCAACCTGCTGTTCCCCCGCCTTGGCGAGGTGTGGCGCTCAGGATATATCGCCAACCGCGAGAAGGCGTCGTTCACACAGGTGCTTGGCTCGATGGTGGGCGACCGGTTAAGCGACACCGTGACGGTGGCACTGCTCACGCTGGTCACCTTCTTCATCGCGCAAGACAAGTTCGTCAAGTTCTTTGACCAACGTGGCGACGGCAGCGGCTCGCTGTTTACCTCATGGCTGTTCTGGCTGCTAGTGGCGATGGGAGTGCTGGGCGTGCTAGCGATAGTGTGGATATTCCACAGCAAGAGCGAAAACAAGGTGATATCTAAGCTGCGCCTTATAATCCGCAACTTTTGGGACGGCTTCGCCGCCATCGGCAAGATGGACGGCAAGTGGATGTTCCTGCTCTACACGGTGCTGATTTGGGGCTGCTACTTCATGCAGCTCTACCTCGCCTCGTTTGCTTTCTCCTGCACCAAAGACCTGGGCGTGGTGGCGATTCTCGTCCTCTTCGTGCTCAGCAGCATAGGCATGGCGGTACCCAGCAATGGCGGACTCGGTCCCTGGCAGTTTGCCATTATCTTCGGACTCTCGCTTTATGGCGTGGGTTCCTCCACTCCACCCTACGACCCACAGGCCTCAGCCTTCGCTTGGCTGGTGTGGGGCGTGCAGACGTGCCTTCTCATCGTGCTCGGCATCTATGCCTTCATCTGCATGGCAATCGACCGCAAGCGCATCGCACAAGGCAAGACAGTAATAAAAACTAAAAGCCAAAGCGAGAGCATGAGCATTTAAATAATGCACAATGCATAATGCACAATGCAAAATGCACAATGCACAATGCACAATGCATAATGCACAATGCATAATGCACAATGCATAATGCACAATGACTAGAAAATCTAGACAATCTAGAACTTCTAGAATTTCTAAAATCTCTGGAAAACTATAAACTCTGAACTCAAAACTATATGAAACTCATCAACGACAATTTTGACGATTATTTTGAGGGCAATGCACCTTCTAAGAAGAGTAACGAGCCCTACGTAGAGACCGAAGAAGAGCGCGAGGAACGCGAACTCAACGAGACCACCATTGAGCGACGCTCCAAGAGGAAACGCATAGCGCTGATAGTTGGCACGCTAATCTTACTCCTCTTGCTCATTTTCGTTATGCGTGGCTGCTTTTTCAACCATCAAGATTCTAGCGTGAAGGGCATAATAACTGACATCGCGCTGAAAGGCACTGTGTTCAAGACCTACGAAGGAACGCTTAACCAAATTACCGTACCCGCTGAGGGGGTTATTGAGAAGAAAGATTTCAAATTCTCAGTCACCAACGACTCTATCGCCAAGACCCTCAACGAGCTGAAGCAGACGCCTGTGGCTGTACAACTCAGTTACAAAGAGTATAAGAGCGCAGTTCCTTGGCGTGGCGACTCAAAATTTGTAGTCTATGCCATTGATACTGTTAGGGTGCGCGAATATGTCAACACAATCGACAAACTCAACAGCAACTCAACCGTGAAATAATTTCTAATCACAAATAAAACCTTAAAACAATGATAAGGAAAACGTTTTTACTTATAATAATCTTAGCCGTCGCATTGAGTTCGGCTCATGCAAAGCAAATCAATGAAAATCAGGCAAGAGCAATTGCCGGACAGTTCTTCAAAGTGGATATGCCACAGCAACCCGCCGCATTGAGAGGCAAGGGAGCCACAGCCGCCTACTACGTGTTTAACAACCCGCAGCAGCCCGGTTGGGTGATTGTCGCCGGCGATGACCGAGCACGCAGCATCCTTGCCTATGGCGACGAGGACTACTTCGACACCGAGGAAGTGCCCGAGTGCGTCCAGGACTGGCTCAACGACTATGCCGAGCAAATCGCCAACATGAGCAACAACGCCTCGCCAAGCACCGCCTCGGCACCCATCCAGAGTCCTGCCGCAACCATGAAGTCGCGCGTCGCCCCCATTCTCGCCAGCAAGTGGGCACAAGGTAAGCCCTTCAACCAGCAGTGTCCCAGCTACACCACCACGTCGGGTACCCAATATAGCCCAGCAGGATGTGTGGCTATAGCCATGGCACAAATCTTGTACTATTACCAGTCGGGATATGGCAGCATCGCCATTCCTGCCTATACCTCGAAGTCGGGGACTTTCACCAACGAACGCCCGGCACTTCCTGCCACCACGTTCAACTATAGCATCATGAATCCCTGGTATGATAATGCCGACAACACCAGCGCCAGCGCTGTCGAGACAGCAAGGCTGATTAAATACTGTGGCCAGTCAGTGAAGATGGACTATGGCAAGAACACGTCGAGCGCCACTAGCCAGCGCAACGCCTTTGTATATTATTTCGGCTTCGACAACAACGCACGCCAGCTGGCACGCACCGACTATAACGCCACCGAGTGGGAGAACATGATTTATACCGAACTGGCGCAAGGGCGACCAGTGTACATGAGCGCGCGCAAGACGAGCGGCGGTCACGCCTTCATTTGCGACGGATATGACAGCGGACTCTTCCACATCAACTGGGGATGGAGAGGACACCAAAACGGATATTTCGCCCTTAACGCTCTCAACGACGACAACTCGGGAGGCACTGGAGCGGCAGCCGGCGACGAAGGATACACTATCAATGTGCAGATTATGACCGGACTCCAACCAAGCCTGGGCAACAGCACCAGCAACACCAACGGCAACATAGTGGGACTCTATAGCTCCTGCCAAGTGGGGTCCACCAGCTACTCGCGCAGCAGCAGCTCAGTGGCGTTCACTAATGTGTCGCTCACCGCCTACTACTGGAACTATAGCGACCAGAGCTACACCTACGACTTTGGGTGGGGGCTCTACGACAGCAACGGCAACCTCATCAGCACTCACACCGTGGCCACAAACAAGACGCTTGAGGCACATTACTACACCTACCCCCAGGGGTTGATAAGTGTGGGCAAGAACATCACCTCGGGCACTTACTATCTCAAGCCCGTGTGCCGACTTGCGGGAAGCAGCACCTATTATCCCTGCCGTGGCGCAGGAGTTAACTATGTAAAGGCCACCATCACTTCCACAACGCTCACACTGCAACTTTTTGACGAGTTATCGATACATGACCTCAAAATCAACTCGGTGACTACGGGGTCGGTAAAGAAAGTGGGAAGCCCCATGCAACTCAACCTGGGCGTGAGCAATCAGGGTATTACCGACTACAACAGCATCTACATGTGGGTCAACGACAACAGGGTGAGCGGCACCTACACCGACATAGCTCCTGGAGCCAGCGGCACAGTGGTGATGAACTACACGCCCTCGGCAGCAGGATCTATAGCGTTTAAGTTCACCGCCGACACCACCGGCACCAAGCTCCTCAAGACCTTCAACACAACCATCAACTCGGCAACAGCTGCTACTATCACAGGTAGCAACATATCGGCGTCGGTGAGCGGCACCACCTACAATGCCACCATTCTCGTCAAGAACACCAATACCAACACCTATAACGACTACATCGTCGCCAAGCTCTACAAGAAAGATCCAAATTCTGGCACGACAGGCTACTACACTGGAGCACAGTCGCAAACTGTTTATCTGGGGTACAACAACACCACTACACTCAATTTCGCTTTCTCCAATCTTGACTACAACGAGACCTATTTCGCGATCTTATACTACTACAGCAATGGCGAGCTAGTGAGAATAAGCAGCACCTCATCTCGCAAGATTGCCTCACCCTACAACGTGCTCGACGTGAATCAAGACGGCTCGGTAACCGCAGCCGATGTCACAGCTGTATATTCCACGCTCTTGGGCAGCAGCAACCGCTACCGCCAATATAGCGACGTGAATGGCGACGGCGAGGTAACAGCAGCCGATATCACCAAACTCTATGAACACCTTTTAAATCAATAACAGAAAAACACCTTTTAACACAATAATTGAAAAACACAAACGAATTAAATATGACAAAAAGAATTGCGACTTTATTAATTTTAGCCGTAGCGGTTTTTAGTGCTATCAACGCTACCACAATTACCGAATCTCAGGCGAGGGCTATCGCCGGCAGGTTCTTCAACGTGACCATGCCGCAGCAGCCTGCCACCATGAAAAGCAAAGGCACCACAGCCGCCTACTACGTGTTTAACAACCCCGAGCAGCCAGGATGGGTGATCGTCGCCGGCGATGACCGAGCACGCACCATCCTCGCCTATGGCGACGAGGACTATTTCGACGCCAGCGAGGTGCCCGAGTGCGTCCAGGACTGGCTCAACGACTACGCCGAGCAACTGGCGCACCTCGATGCTGCCACTGCGCCTACGAGCAACGCCGCTCCCGTCCATAACCTTGCCTCCGACAACAAGGTGCGCATCGCCCCCTTGCTCTCGTGCAACTGGGCGCAGGGACTGCCCTTCAACCAGCAGTGCGCCACCTACACATCATCTGGCACCACCAGCTATTGCCCTGCGGGGTGCGTGGCAATCGCCATGGCGCAGATTCTTTACTATTATAAGTCGACGACCGAATGTCAGTCAATTCCAGCCTACACTTCTAGTTCGCTGAGCCAATATATGTCGGAGCTGCCAGCCACCACGTTCGACTACTCGATTATGAACGACTGGTACGACAAAGAGGAGAACACCAGCGCCGGCGCTCAGGAAACAGCACGGCTGGTGCGCTACTGCGCCCAGTCGGTGAAAATGGACTTCGGACAGTCGTCATCGAGTGCCACAAGCCAGCGCAACGCCTTTGTCTATTACTTTGGCTTCGACAAAGACGCTCAGCAGTTGGCACGCACCGACTTCACCGCCACCGAGTGGGAAGACATGGTGTATAACGAACTCGCCAACGGCCGACCGGTGTTTATCAGTGCCCGCAAGACTGGTGGCGGTCACGCCTTTGTGTGCGACGGATACACCGACGGGCTCTACCACATCAACTGGGGATGGAGAGGACACCAGAACGGTTATTTCGCCCTTAACGCCCTCAACGACGATAACGCTGGCGGCACAGGCGCCGCAGTGGGCGACGAGGGCTACACCATCAACGTGCAGATTATGGTGGGACTGCAGCCCGACTTAGGCACAGCAAGCAACACCAACGGCAACATCGTGGGACTATACCGTGACTGCGAGGCTGCCACCACCACCTACTCACGCAGCAACAGCTCGGAATCGTTTACCGGCGTATCACTCACCGCCTACTATTGGAACTACTCGTCGCAAACCTACACCTACGACCTGGGGTGGGGGCTGTATGATAGCGACGGCAATCTATTGACCACCCACACAGTGACTTCGGGAAGGTCGTTGTATGCAGGCAACTACGCCACAATCACCGGGACGATAAATGTGGGCAAGGACCGCACCGGCACTTATTATCTCAAACCCATCTGCCGCCTCTCGGGCAGCAGTCAGTACTATCCATGCCGAGGCTCGGGCATTAAATTTATAAAAGCCACTATCACCGCCACACGGCTCACCCTTAAAGTATATAGCGAGCTCGACGCGATGAACCTCAAGGTGAACTCGGTGACAGCAAGTTCGATAAGGAAAGTGGGCAGCCCACTGCAGCTCACCCTCAATGTCACCAACCAGGGAATGACCGACTACAACAGCATCTATATGTGGGTCAATGGCTCTAAGATTAGCGGCACCTATACCGACATCGGCATTGGCGAGACGGGCGACGTGGTGATGAACTACACGCCCTCGGCAACAGGCTCCACCACATTTGAGTTTACCGCCGACGCCGACGGCACCAAGACCCTCAAGACCACGAGTATTACCATCAACTCGGCGACCTCGGCAAGCATCACCGGCTCCACACTCTCGTCGGTGGTAGGCACCACCTTCAATGCCTCAATCGCCGCCAAGAACACCAATACTAGCACCTACAACGACTACATCGTCGCCAAGCTCTACAAGAAAGAGAACAATGCGGGCACCACCGGCTACTACTGCTCGGCACAGTCCCAACTCGTGAATCTCGAAGCCGGCAGCACCCAAAATGTGGAGTTTGCCTTCACCAACCTCGACTACAACGAGACCTATTTCGTCAATTTCTATTACTACAACAACGGCGAGCAGGTGCGCATCAACGGCACAGCTACGCGCAAGGTGGAGTCGCCTTACTTAGTGACCAGCGTCACGCTCGACGAGCAAGACATCACGCTTAACGTGGGCGACGAGTTCACCTTGACACCCACCGTGCTCCCCGACAGCGCCGACTACAAGACCGTTGTTTGGGCTTCGAGCGACCCGACGGTGGCAAGCGTTAATGCCAACGGTTTAGTCACTGCGCTGAGCCACGGCACCGCCACCATCACTGCTACCACTACCGACGGCAGCAACCTCTCGGCTTCGTGCCTCGTCACTGTGGTTGAGACGCCAGTGTTCACTGCTGGCGATGTGAATGACGACGGTGCTATCAACATTGGCGACTATGCCGACGTGGCAAGTTATATCCTTGAGCAAGACCCACAGCCCTTCAACTTCGCCGCCGCCGACCTCGACAGTAACAACGAGATCAACGTTGGCGACCTCGCGGGAGTGGCTTATCTGACACTGCACTACGAGGGAATTGCACAAGGCATAATGCATAATGCTCAAGGCATAATTCAAAATGAAGAATGCTCAATGGCTGCCGCCATAGAGAGCAACAAAGTTGCCATCAACCTTAATAATAATGTGGGCATCACCGCCATGCAGATGGATTTGAGGCTGCCTCAGGGCATGACACTTGTTGAAGCCGCGATGAGCGACCGTGCCACCGCGAGCCATCAGGTGGCGTTCAGCCAACTCGCTAACGGCAATTATCGTCTGCTCGTCGCATCAAGCGCCTGCAAGGCGTTTGCCGGCAACGACGGCACAGTGCTCACGCTCACCCTTGCCGGCACTCCGAGCGGCGAGGGATACCTCAGCAACATCGTGCTCGCCACTCCAACAGCCACTTGCTACAGCATCGAGGGCATTAATCTCAACTTCACCCCCACCGGCATCGACAATGTTTACTACAGCGCGCGCATCTACAGCGAAGGCGGCAACATCGTCATCGACTCGCCTAGCGACGGCACAGCACAGATTGTGTTGCCCAACGGCATGAGCCAAACCGCCAAAGTAATGCGTGGACGCAACGTCTATCCATCTACCACACAAGGAGTTGTGATTGTAAAGACGGGCACTGAGATTAAGAAACTTCAACTTAAATAAAACGACGATTGCAACAGTGACAAACACTTCTGCCTTGTTTGCTCGTTTGCTTGTTTGCTAAAAAAACACATCATGAGAAAATTAAGGTGGGTTCTATAAATACGTTTTTTGAGCCGCATTGAGGGCAGAACCCTGTTTTGA